>Reeses_p1__coassemble_5666_pt1 | contig 3443 bp, 3 predicted proteins | sample Reeses_p1__metabat2_low_PE_012 | metagenome-assembled genome bin Reeses_p1 | reverse complement strand
AACCTTCCAGACCGCCAGCTGCAGAGTTTGATTTAAATCCAGTAGCCGCTTCCTCTGACAACAATGTTGAAACAGGTGCAGAGGAAACCGGAAAAGATCAGTTGGAATTTCAGATCCACAGATCAGAGCCTGTTGCAGAAGAAGCAGCTGTACCGGATCTTTTTGAGGATTTTTCTCCTGCAGACTCTCTTGATTTTGACAGTGCAGACTCTGTTTCCCAGGAGACAACAGCTGCGCCTGATCCATCTCAGCCTCATAAAAATCCAAAATCTTCCAGGAAAGAAATTGAAAATGGAATACAAAATATCCAACAGGAGATTTCTACAAAAACAGCTGCAGAAAAAAAAGAATATCATTATCCTCCCTTAAAGCTTTTAAAACGCGGAAGCGGAAAATCTCAGGGAGACTCTGATGCTCATCTTCGCAAAACGGCACAGAAGCTTCAGGAGACACTTCATAATTTTGGTGTAAATGTAACTGTCACAAATGTAAGCTGCGGACCAACGGTTACACGGTATGAACTGCAGCCGGAAATGGGAGTCAAAGTCAGTCGTATCGTAGGCCTTGCAGATGATATCAAACTTAATCTTGCCACAGCGGATATTCGTATTGAAGCGCCCATTCCAGGCAAAGCAGCTGTGGGCATCGAAGTACCGAATAAAGAAAATCATGCAGTTATGTTAAGGGAGATTCTCCAGTCCCAGGAGTTTCAGGGGGCAAAGTCCACCTTGTCCTTTGCAGTAGGTAAGGATATCGCAGGAAAACCTGTTGTAACAGATATTGCCAAGATGCCGCATCTCCTGATCGCGGGAGCTACCGGTTCCGGTAAGTCTGTCTGTATTAATACTCTGATCGTCAGCATTTTATATAAATCGTCACCAGATGATGTAAAATTGATCATGATCGATCCAAAGGTAGTTGAATTAAGTGTATATAATGGAATTCCCCATCTTTTTATTCCGGTAGTCACTGATCCGAAAAAAGCAGCCGGAGCTTTAAACTGGGCGGTTACGGAGATGATGAACCGATATAATACCTTTGCGGAATTTAATGTACGTAATCTGGAAGAGTATAATCGTAAAGTAGAAAATATGAAGATACCGGAAGGTGAAACTCCGCCGGAAAAAATGCCTCAGATCGTAATCATAGTCGATGAGCTTGCTGACCTTATGATGGTTGCTCCGGGCGAAGTAGAAGATGCTATCTGCCGTCTGGCCCAGCTTGCCCGTGCTGCCGGGATCCACCTGATCATTGCAACTCAGAGGCCTTCTGTAAATGTTATTACCGGGCTTATCAAGGCAAACATGCCTTCCAGAATTGCATTTTCTGTATCCTCTGGTGTGGATTCAAGAACCATTCTGGATATGAATGGAGCAGAAAAGCTTCTGGGAAAGGGAGATATGCTGTTCTATCCTCAGGGATATCAGAAACCTGTACGTCTTCAGGGAGCGTTTGTATCGGATGAAGAGGTCAGCAGTATTGTAGAATTCCTTTCCAGCAAAAATCCGACAGTGGAATATGATACGCAGATCGAACAGCAGGTCAATACTGTCAGCATTGCAGGTGCAGGTTCCGGAAATGAGGAAAAAGATGTCTATTTTGAAGAAGCAGGTAAATTTATCATTGATAAAGAAAAAGCTTCTATTGGCATGCTCCAGCGAATGTTCAAGATAGGATTTAACAGAGCTGCCCGTATTATGGATCAGCTTTGTGATGCCGGAGTCGTTGGACCGGAAGAGGGAACGAAACCCAGAAAGGTTCTTATGTCGATGGAGGAATTCCAGAATTATATTGAAGAAAGTCTTTAAATGAAGAAAAAAAGGAGAAATTTTCAAATACAATGGAAATTCGTATTTTGTCTGTCGGAAAAATAAAAGAAAAGTATCTTACTTCTGGTATCCAGGAATATGCAAAACGTTTAAGCAGGTATTGTAAGCTGACATTTTGTCAGGTGACTGATGAAAAGACTCCTGACAAAGCATCCGATGCACTGAATGAACAAATAAAAAATACAGAGGGAGAGCGTCTGATGAAGCATATCCGTGAGCAGGATTATGTTATCGCTCTTGCTCTGGACGGAAAAATGCTGGACTCTGTGGAATTGTCTGAGAAACTTGGACAGTTGGGCGTACAGGGAAAAAGTACTATAGATTTTGTTATCGGCGGATCCCTTGGGCTCAGTGATCAGATTCTGAAACGTGCAGCTTTGTTTTTCCAGAATGACGTTTCCCCACCAGCTAATGCAGATGATACTTCTGGAACAGATTTACAGAGGCTACCGGATACTGAATAATGAACCCTACCATAAATAACCTGTATCATTACTACAGGATAAGATTATAAAGGAGGACAAAAAATATGGAAACAACTCGTGTGGAGAAAATGTGTGGCGGAGAGGGACATGTACTGATCAAACATATTCTGAATGAAGAGCAGTTAAATGGAAAATGTCGTCTTTATGCAGAGGTTACTCTGGAGCCAGGCTGTTCTCTTGGATTTCATGAACATCACGGAGAAAGTGAAACTTATTATATTATTTCCGGAAAAGGAATTTACAGCGATAATGGGGAACTCCGTATGGTCCAGGCTGGAGATATGACGTTTACTCCAGACGGAAAAGGTCATGCTATGACAAATTCCGGAGAAGAGAATCTGGTATTTATGGCCCTGATTATTTTGGACTGATTTTTTATGAAAGGAAAAACCATGTGGGCACAGTTGGATATTGATAAATTTGAGGAGTATATCTCCCAGTTTCCAATATATGAATACCGTCTCCTGGATGCAGACAGAATTCAGGTAAGGGAAAGAGTGCGTACAATCTGCAAAGAGGAATGTGAACGCTTTGGTACTACCTGGGCGTGTCCTCCGGCAGTAGGCACATTGTTGGAATGTAAAAAAAGAATCCACTCTTATGAAAAAGCAATTTTCTTTTCCAGTGTAGCTGAAGTGTCAGACCTAATGAATATGGAAGAAATGCTGTCTACCAGACATGAGCATGAAGCGCTTACGGAAGAGGTTGCATCCTTTCTGAAAAAAGAAGGATTTGATATCTTTATACTTTCCACTGAATCCTGTGATATCTGCGATAAATGTTCCTATCTGGAGGGAAAGCCCTGCAGACATCCGGAAAAAATGCATCCCTGTTTGGAAAGTCATGGAGTGGTGGCCTCGGAAATTGTAGAAGAAAGACAAATGGAATACAATCTTGGAGGAAATACTATTCTCTGGTTTTCTATGGTGCTATTTCGTCAGGCATAAATAAAAGACCTTCGGCATAAATTTAGAAAAAAGCCGAAGGTTTTTTCTGTGCCGGGGAGGTTTGCGCTTTGTTTTTTCGAAGAAAAAGAGAAAGGTTCAGAGAAAATCTTGTTACAGTTCTTGAAGTTCCCCGTGATCTTGCCTGCAGGGAGACAATCGTCACACTTACCGGTAATAAACAT
>Reeses_p1__coassemble_4727_pt1 | contig 4026 bp, 2 predicted proteins | sample Reeses_p1__metabat2_low_PE_012 | metagenome-assembled genome bin Reeses_p1 | reverse complement strand
GAAGACTTCCTGCATACAGAAGGACTTTTTTCTTTCTGGTTCCGGGCATGGTGCTTTCCTGACAGCTTTTTTCTCCTAAAAGTACATGGCGGCAGATGTTCCTGGTGGCATTTGCCTGTTCAAATGTGGTGTATTTCCGGAGAAAATCATCGTCCGGATGTCCGGAGTCTTTTTTTAGTTCGGCAGTAAGCTCTTCCGGAGTACGTACGATTGGGAATGGATAGGCAGAAATATCTTCGTACATTCCGCGATGTCCCTGGTAATCTTCCATATCATAGGCAAACAGCAGGATCCTTCTGCCGGTAACAGCAAAGTCATACATAACACTGGAATAATCAGTGATCAGTACATCACAGGCATTCAGGATTTCATAAGTGTCATATTCTGCTGGGAAAGGACGGATATGCTGATAGGAATCCGTATCCAGCTGGCTCTGAACAAGTGGATGGAGCTTTACCAGAAGAATCTGCCGGTCGGTCAGCTGCTGATCGATACGGCTTAGATAATCCTTAACAAGAGCAACGTAGGAGTCTTTTTCCACAGCATCAGTCTTTCCACGGAAAGTAGGCATATAAACGCTTAACTGAATACCGGAATAGCCCAGTTTCTCCTTTAGCAGGGCACCTTTTTCCGGATGGAAGAAAATACAGTTTCGGGGATATCCTTCGTGGAGGATGGTTCCCTGATAAAGCTCTGTCAGATTTGTGGCTCCATCCATTTTTTCTTCCATATACAGGTTAGGGAACACCAGATAGTCTGACTGAAGAAGATTTCGCATGACATTTCCTGCATCATAACGTTCTTCTTCGTTATCCTGAGCCATTCTTTTCAGAGGTGTTCCGTGCCATACGTTCAGTATGGTCTGCCCTTCTTTTTTTATATAGCGTCCTGGAAAGGTAGTGTCATTGATCAGCCAGCCTGCTTTTGCCAGATGATAATAATAAGATGGCATTGAGGTATGGACAAAGCTGTCTATCTTAATTCCGTATCGTTCCAGCTTCTTTTGGATCTGTTCTTTTTTATCCTTCTGTACTGCCAGTATTTTGCGGAATCCCTGATATTCCGGGGCAGAAAGCTCCTTTAAAATAGCCAGGATATTACTTTCCAGAGCCAGCCCGCTTCTGGAAATGATAAGGATTTCTTTTTTATCAACAGGTATTTTTTCGTAAAAAGTGTTGTAAAAAGGATACCAGGTGCCGTTTTTTAATTTTTTCTTTACTTTTGCAGGAAATGAACTCATAAAATTACCGCCTTAAAAACTATTTATTGATCGTTTGTAAGATGAAGTTTATCAAGCACATAAAATACAAGGCTAAGGATCATGGCAACCACACATGCCAGAACCATTCCGGTAAGCTTCACATTTCCAAGATTCAGTGCGATACCGGAAAGACCTACAATAAATACCACAGAAGTCAGTGCAAGATTACGGGATTTACCATAGTCAACATGATTGTCTACCAGCATTCTCAGACCGGAAGTTCCAATCATACCATATAATAAGAAAGAAATTCCCCCGATCACAGGTCCGGGAATGGTATTGATCAGAGCAGCAAGCTTGCCCATAAAGGAACAGCAGATTGAAAGAACAGCAGCGCCGCCGATTACCTGTACACTGTAAACCTTTGTCATTGCCATAACTCCAATGTTTTCTCCGTAAGTAGTGGTAGGAACGGAGCCTACCAGACCGGAGAGAGTAGTGGAGAAGAAATCGGCAAAAAGAGAACGATGCAGGCCGGGTTCTTTCAGAAGGTCCTTACCGACAATCTTTCCGGTTACAATCTGATGTCCGATATGCTCGGAGGTTACCAGAAGCAGTGCCGGAAGTATGGTGAGGATTGCTTCAACATGAAAACGTGGAGTCTGGAAGTTGGGCAGGGCAAAAAAAGAAGCTTCTCTTACTGCCTGAAAATCCAGAATACCGCAGAAGCCTGCAGCAGCATATCCGGCGATGATAGCGATCAGAATGGGGATAACAGAAAGAAAGCCCCGAAACAGAATCTGACCGAATACGGCCACACCGAGGGTTACCAGAAAGACAACTACATTTTTCATGTCTACCGTTTCATCTAAAAGCCCTGCAGTGCTGGCAGCGCTTCCGGCAAGCTCCAGACCGATGAGGGCAACGACAGGTCCCATTGCTGCGGTAGGCAGTACAATGTCGATCCAGTTTGTTCCGCATTTGCGGATGATCAGAGCTACGCCCATACCGGCAATGCCAAGTACTACAAAACCGCCCAGCGCATATTCATAACCAAATTTTGATGCAACCAGAAGACCCGGGGATAGAAACGCAAAACTGGATCCCAGATAGGCAGGTGCCTTTCCTTTTGTAATAAGAATAAACAGAAGTGTTCCGATACCATTCATAAGAAGCACAATGGCAGGATTGATGCCAAACATAAAGGGAACCAGAACAGAGGCTCCGAACATGGCAAACATGTGCTGGATGCTTAAAGGAATCAAAAGCTTTACAGGTACCTTATCTTCGACTTGAATAATTTGTTTTTCCATTCTTTTCCTCTCTTTCTCGTATATATACGATGTAATCGGAAATATTATAGCATAGTGTATGAACTTCTGTAAAAGAAAATACAGAAAGGAGGTAGAAAAAGAGCTTTTTTTCGCGGTTTTTGAATAAATAAAAAAAAATAAAAAAATTTAAAAAAAGGTGTTGACTTTTGCAAAGGCCTATAATATAATATGTCTTGCGTCAAGCGAACGCGGAAAATTAAATACCGTTTACGGGGTGTGGCTCAGTTTGGCTAGAGCGCCTGGTTTGGGACCAGGAGGCCGCAGGTTCGAATCCTGTCACCCCGATGCTGTAAACAACTTTTACCGTTTCAGCGAATATGCGGGTGTAGTTCAATGGTAGAACACCAGCCTTCCAAGCTGGATACGTGGGTTCGATTCCCATCACCCGCTTCTCTGTAAAAGGAGAAATGTGTCTGTAGCTCAGCTGGATAGAGCAACGGCCTTCTAAGCCGTGGGTCGGGGGTTCGAATCCCTTCAGGCACGCTGTGGTGGGTATAGCGCAGTTGGTTAGCGCGCCAGATTGTGGCTCTGGAGGCCCAGGGTTCGAATCCCTGTATCCACCCTTTCGCCTTTGGGCTATCGCCAAGCGGTAAGGCACAGCACTTTGACTGCTGCATTCGTTGGTTCGAATCCAACTAGCCCAGTCCATTATGGGGTATTAGCTCAGTCGGTAGAGCACTTGACTTTTAATCAAGTTGTCCGGGGTTCGAATCCCCGATGCCTCATTGCATCTGTAGAGATACAGATGCTTTTTTTCTTACAGTATCCATCTGATGTTAAGGATGGTACGGAAAAACTTCATATATTTATGCGGGCATGGCGGAATTGGCAGACGCGCCAGATTTAGGTTCTGGTGTCTACGACGTGCAGGTTCAAGTCCTGTTGCCCGCAGCTTAAGAGAGAGCGTTGCAAAATCGTTTCATTGTATGATTTTGTAGCGCTTTTTCTATATATATATTTTTTGGGGGGAGAGAAAATAAGAGAGGAATATATACTTTCAAAAGACAGGACTGGAGAATGAAATCTTATTGACATTACAGGATTCATGTGCTATATATAAAATATAAATAGTAAGTAGTAAGTGATAAGTAATAAGTAGATGGAAAAGGGGGTAAAGGATATGTTCAAAAAAGGTTTCTGGGTTCCTTATGAGGACAGTGGGGAATATCCTACAAAATTAAAGGCGATGGAAGCAATTTCCAGATACTGTGAAGAAAATGGAGAATCCTGTATATTTACAGGGGAGGATGAAGTAGAAATCAACGGTACGAAATATGAGATTTATCGGGGATACGAAAACGGAAGCAGAGGAAATTATGGGATTTGCTGCAGGGAGAAAAAGTGATGGAGAGTTATAGCATTATTCAGCAATATGCCCTGATCGGGCTGGATGGAATAGATAGCAAAAATAAAACCGTAGAAAAGACAGCAGTTCTCCGGGCTATAGCTACAGGCAGATTTGTGGAGAAGCTGATGGAATCTGGCGGGCAT
>Reeses_p1__coassemble_3068_pt1 | contig 5835 bp, 5 predicted proteins | sample Reeses_p1__metabat2_low_PE_012 | metagenome-assembled genome bin Reeses_p1 | reverse complement strand
GCCTACCAGAAACAGTATGGATTCTGTATCGGACAGAGATTATGTGATCGAGCTTCTTTCTGCTCTGTCTACGGTGATGATGCATCTCAGCCGTTTTTCTGAGGAGATTATTCTGTGGAACTCCAATGAGTATCGTTTTGTGGAGCTTGATGATGCTTACAGCACAGGCAGCAGCATCATGCCCCAGAAAAAGAATCCGGATATCGCAGAGCTTCTTCGTGGAAAGACCGGGCGTGTGTATGGAGCTTTGATGTCCATTCTTACAACCATGAAAGGAATTCCGCTGGCATACAACAAAGATATGCAGGAGGATAAGGAGCTGACCTTTGACGCTATTGACACAGTAAAAGGCTGTCTGGCATTGTTTACCGGCATGGTGTCTACCATGGAATTCCGTAAGGATGTTATGGAAGCAAGCGCAAAGAACGGCTTTACCAATGCAACAGACGCGGCTGATTATCTTGTGAATCACGGTGTTCCTTTCCGTGATGCCCATGGCATCGTAGGACGTCTGGTACTGACCTGTATTGACAGAGGGATTTCTCTGGATGAACTGCCTCTGGAAGATTACAAAGAGATCAGCTCTGTTTTTCAGGAAGACATCTATGAGGCGATCAGTATGAAGACCTGTGTGGAAAAACGCTGTACTTATGGAGCGCCGGGAGCAGAGGTCATGGAAAAAGTTATTGCAGTCAACAGGGAATATCTTGAAAATAACTGAAAGAGAAAATAAAAAAACACTTGCATTTTTCCATAAAGTGGTATAGTATGTACAAGAAAGACAAATGTATGCAATACAAAGACATGAAGTGAGGAGAGGTTTATTATGAGTGAGAAACTGAGAGTCGGTATTTTAGGAGCTACCGGAATGGTAGGACAGAGATTTATTTCTCTTCTGGAAAATCATCCATGGTTTGAGGTAGTGACACTTGCAGCAAGTGCCAGAAGCGCAGGAAAAACTTACGAAGAGGCAGTAGGCGCAAGATGGAAAATGGATACTCCGATGCCGGAAGCAGTAAAAAATATTGTGGTAATGAATGTAAATGAGGTAGAGAAGGTTGCGGCAACCGTTGACTTTGTTTTCTCTGCTGTAGATATGTCCAAGGACGAGATCAAGGCTATTGAAGAAGAGTACGCAAAAACAGAAACTCCGGTTGTTTCCAACAACAGCGCGCACCGCTGGACACCGGACGTTCCGATGGTAGTGCCGGAAATTAACCCGGAGCACTTTGACGTGATCGAATTCCAGAAGAAACGTCTGGGAACAACAAGAGGTTTCATTGCAGTAAAACCGAACTGCTCCATCCAGAGCTATGCTCCGGTGCTGACTGCATGGAAAGAATTCGAGCCGTATGAAGTAGTGGCTACTACATATCAGGCAATTTCCGGAGCCGGCAAGACCTTTAAAGAGTGGCCGGAAATGGAACATAATATCATTCCGTACATCGGCGGTGAGGAAGAAAAGAGTGAGAAAGAGCCGCTGAGACTGTGGGGTAAGATCGAGGATGGCGTGATCGTTCCTGCACAGGAACCTGTAATCACCTGTCAGTGTATCCGAGTACCGGTACTGAATGGTCATACAGCAGCTGTTTTCGTAAAATTCCGTAAGAAACCAACCAAAGAGCAGCTGATCGAAGCGCTTAAAAACTTCAGAGGTGTTCCGCAGGAACTTGAGCTTCCGAGCGCACCGAAGCAGTTTATCCAGTATCTGGAGGAGGACAACCGTCCTCAGGTAACAGAGGATGTAAACTACGAACACGGCATGGGCGTTTCTATTGGACGTCTCCGTGAGGATACCGTATACGATTATAAATTTGTGGGACTGTCCCACAATACCGTAAGAGGCGCTGCCGGCGGAGCTGTTCTCTGTGCAGAGACTCTGAAAGCAAAAGGATTCATTGCAAAGAAATAAAAAAGAAGAAAGAGAGCCTGACCCTTGCACAAGACAGGGGTTCAGGCTCTGTTTTTATGGCTGTGATAAGTAAAAATGGTATTCGTAATGAATATCTGACGATATTGTCTGTTTGATGGGCTGAGATAACTGTGCAGATCAGAGATATACTTAACAGCTCATTTGTGTCATCAACTCTTTGAACTCTGTGCAGTCACGCATAAAGGCAAATTCCTCCCTGCTGTTTAGTTCCTCACAAAAAGAAACGACTACTTTACTGGAAAGCGCTGTCATATCTGTACCTTCTGCATTTCGGTATAGTATGGAATCCTGCGGAGTCCATTCTTTTTTCATTGCAGGCAGCATTTTTGAGAGAAGCGATAAACTTTTGTTTTTGTCTTTTCTTTCTATTGCAAGTTGTAAATGGGCATTATATCGTTGCCATTCCGGGAAAGAAAACTGGCAGGTAACAGCTTCGTACACATCTGCCAAAAAGTCTGCGTCAGTATTGCGGTTTTCATGTAACGCTACTTCAAGCATATTTATTAAAGCTGTTTGTATTTCTGTAACGCCGTTTAATATTCTGTGTGCCCATAGTTTTTCAGCGTCAGTGTATTTTTTCTGTTGTTGGTAAAGAATTGCAAGTTGTTCTTCTCTGTCTATTGTGGAGAATGGCAGTGTATGGATCAGGTCTTCTGCTTTTGAATATTCACCCCGGTTTCTTGAATAGGAAATCAGCATGCTGATTGAGGTATCTCTGATTTCAGGTACTTCATTGACGGAGAGTCTCTTATAGAAGTATTCAAGGGTTTCCCGATATTGCTCTGGTTCTGGTACGCTGTAAAGGAATAATGCACCCTCTAAATATAGTGTGACAGAATATATCAGATTATCACAGGTAGGATATTCATGAATTTTGTTGACTGCCATTTGAAAAGCTTCTTTATAGCTTTTTTCCTGAACAGTCCGATCAAGTTCGTTGACAAAATTTTCAATTTCTATATCTGTTAAATCTTCCTTGAATGACATAAGCGTATTCATATCAATTTTTAACAGACGGGCAAGAGCCGGTAAAAGGGTTATATCTGGATATGTGTTTCCTTTTTCCCATTTATTTACTGCAGGGGTGGATACGCCCAGAAATTCTGCAATTTGTTCTTGTGTTAATGCTAATTCTTTTCGTCTCTTATGGATGATTTGATTGATCTTCATATATCAGTCCTCCTCTGTACTTTTATAATAGCAGAGAGGAGGGCATGGAACAATAGAACAGTGATTAAGGTTTCTGTTTATGAAATTAACCATAGGTTAAGAAGATATATGTTTCTGCTGTCTGCAGAGCCATAGTAGCAGAATATATTGACAAAAGGGGTGCAATGTGGTATATTTCGCTTATAATAATAGAAATATATCACATAAGTAGGGAGAGCATTATGACAGTTAGAAAGTTTTTATATGGTGCAACGGGTTTTCTTTCATTAATAGGTGTTATTGGTGTTCTGGGCAATGAAAAGGGATTTCTGCCTTTCTTTGTATTTGCAGTAAACTTTGAGTACTGGTTTATGAAACAAGATGAAATGCTGGATGACTATATGAATAAATCAGCATCCCGTGGTTTTTATTGTGGAATGATTGCTACAGCCTGCATTACTTTATACCTTTTCTTGATAAATAAAGGTTCTGGAAATGAAGCATTTACCAATGGATTAGCTTTGGGATGGGCGATTGCAGTGATTGCTTATTCTATATCAACTGCATACTTTGGGATTAAGGAAAAATGGGGAATATGCAATGATTAAAAATCGTATGAAAGAATTCAGGGCAAGATATAATATGAAGCAGGAAGATTTAGCAAAAGCAGTTGGTGTTCGACGGGAAACAATTGGTAATCTTGAAAAAGGAAGATACAATCCGTCCCTTGTATTAGCCTGGAATATTGCAAAGACCTTCCATGTAACGATTGAAGAAATTTTTACAGTAACAGATGATTGAACTCATAAGTGACACGATCATAGAATTTGAAAAAGATATAAACAGCAATAACTTTGTCGTAGATAGCTTAAAAACGAAGGTTGACGATTCTTTTTATATGACATATAATATAATTAACAAGGGAGCCGGAAGGTGAGTGCAGGTCACCCGTCCCGGCGAAAATTAAGTAAAACTATTTTAGAAATAGCCGTTCCTAAACTTTGACGAGAGCAGGACGGCTATTTCTTATGTGTAAGATTCAGAATAGCTACAATCAGTAAAGAAACACTTACGATTAAGCTTAATTCCTCATATGTACTTATAATAATCACCACCTTCCGTAAGGTCTCGAAATGGGTGAGAGCACGTCCCCGGCTCCCCAGGTAAGTATATTATACTGCCATGATGTATATCTGACAGGGATTCCATTTATCCCATAAGTCAGGAAAGATCTCCAACTCTTTGAATCCAAGAGATAAATAAAATTTATTTGTTTTTTCATTTGTACGGGCACAAAAGAAAGGTCTCCTGATAGAATCCTGTACATATTCTTCTTGTGATTCGGGAAGAACAAATATTATGGCGTTTTTGTAATTATTTGTATACATGTATGAAAAAAAGATTTATACTAATATAACGAATAACAGAAACTTGGTTTTTATTATACTGGAAAGATAAAAAGTATTTGTGCACAGGAAAATAATCGGACTGCACAGATTTATAAATAAAGGTGATGTATTACAAGTGGGGAAAAAACAGAAAAGAAACAGAGCAGAGCTTTATTCTCTTCTTCTTCTGGCCGGCGGGAAAAGTAGCCGAATGGGAGAGGATAAGGCAGGACTTCTTCTGAATGGAGAGAGCTTTCTTTCCTGTCAGATAAAAAAAGCGGAGAAACTGGGAATTCGGGAGGTTTATGTTTCCGGTCATAATGTTGGAGAATGTGTCTTCCGGAACGAAAAAATAAAAAGCAGCATACATATCCAGGTGATTTCTGATATTTACAGGGAACGGGGACCGTTAGGCGGACTCCATGCCTGTATGAAGACCATGGATACTCCTTATTGTCTGGTACTTCCGGTGGATGTGCCTCAGCTTCCGGTGAAGATGCTGGAAGATTTGCTTCTTGTTCATGAGGACAGACTGGACGCAGTGGATACTGAAGATTTCAGACATTTCGGGTATGAAAGAGCGGGCGGCAATGCCGGGAAACCTTTGCTGGCGGTGCATGGAGAAAGAACTGAGCCTTTGATGGGCATTTATCCCACCTGTATGGCAGACTGTATCGGGGAGCAGATACAAAAAGCTCCCGCGCCGGTGTTTCGGATCCTTGATGCATGGGGGTACGACACCTGCCGGATTTCCATGGAGGAATGGCAGATTCAAAATATTAATACTCCGGAGGATTACCGGGAACTTTTAACGCATATGGAAAAGAGGAACGAGAGATGAGAGAGGGAATTTTGCTTGAGGATGCTCTGGAAGAAATCGAAAAGCGGGCAAAGAGGATCACAGAAACAAAAAAAGTGACAGTAAAAGAGGCAGGGGGCTTCTGTCTTGCAGAGGACGTTTATGCCGGGACGGACAATCCGCCTTTTTCACGTTCTCCGGTGGATGGTTATGCAGTTCGGGCGGAAGACATAAGGGGGGCTGTCCGCGGAAATCCGGCCAGACTTCAGGTGGCAGGATGTATTTATGCCGGAGATGACGGACAATCCTTTCAGGTGAATCCTGGAGAAGCTTATCGGATCATGACGGGTGCTCCCTTTCCGCAAGGAGCGGATACTGCTGTTAAGCAGGAAGATACAGACTATGGCGAGGATGTGGTGGAAATCTACAGAAGCCAGAAGCCATGGGATAATTACTGCTTTCAGGGAGAGGATTATAAAAAAGACAGTCTTCTTCTGAAAAAAGGCTCCCGGATCACCTTTGCGGAGCAGGGAATCCTTTCTGGTATAGGTCGCACAGATGTAGAG
>Reeses_p1__coassemble_2843_pt1 | contig 6227 bp, 5 predicted proteins | sample Reeses_p1__metabat2_low_PE_012 | metagenome-assembled genome bin Reeses_p1 | reverse complement strand
ATCCTATTGAAATATTTTTGAAAAAAGGGTACAATTATAATCGGCTGAAATTTTGGTTATACTTAAAATTCTTATAAAAATGGAGGGCAAACGAGAATGAGTAATGCAACACCAAGTTTAGCAAGCACAAGAATTACTTCTTTGCTTGATGCGAACAGTTTTGTTGAAATCGGTAAAAGTATTACAGCAAGAAATACTGATTTTAACATGGCTGAAACAAAAGCACCTTCAGACGGTGTGATCACCGGCTCAGGTGTCATTGACGGAAATCTTGTATATGTGTACAGCCAGGACGCTTCAGTTCTGAACGGAACTGTAGGCGAAATGCATGCAAAGAAAATTTCCGCACTCTATGATCTTGCAATGAAAACAGGAGCTCCTGTTATCGGTCTTGTTGACTGTGCCGGTCTGAGACTTCAGGAAGCAACAGATGCACTGGAAGCTTTTGGTTCCATTTATCTGAAACAGACCCTGGCATCTGGAATGATTCCGCAGATCACAGCAGTTTTTGGTACCTGTGGCGGTGGAATGGCAGTAGTTCCTGCACTGACAGATTTTACTTTTATGGAAGCAAAAAAAGGTAAAATGTTTGTAAATACACCAAATGCTCTTGAGGGAAATCATGTTGATAAATGTGATACAGCTGCAGCTGAGTTCCAGAGTCAGGAAACTGGTCTTATTGATGGAGTCGGCACTGAAGAGGAGATTCTTGGAGAAATCCGTCAGCTTGTCAGTCTTCTTCCTTCCAATTTTGAAGATAATGACTCTTTTGTAGAATGCACAGACGATCTGAACCGTACCTGTGATGACCTGGCAGCTTGTGCCGGAGATACCTCTATTGCACTTTCCAGAATTGCAGACGACGGACTTTTCTTTGAAACAAAGAAAGAGTATGGCAAGGATGTTGTGACAGGATTCCTTCGTCTGAATGGAGCAACTGTTGGTGCAGTGGCAAACAGAACAGAAGTTTACAATGAAGAAGGCGAAAAAACAGAAGAGTTTGACGGAACTATTTCTGCAAGAGGCGCAAGAAAGGCAGCAGATTTCGTGAAATTCTGTGATGCTTTTGACATTCCTGTACTTACTCTTACAAATGTTACCGGTTTTAAAGCTACTCTCTGCAATGAAAAAATGATGGCAAAATCTGTTGGCGACATGGTCCATGCATTTGCAGATGCAACTGTTCCGAAGGTGAACGTGATCATCGGCAAAGCATATGGTACTGCATATGTTGCTATGAACAGCAAGTCTGTAGGTGCAGATCTTGTTTACGCATGGGAAAATGCAGAAATCGGAATGATGGATGCTTCTCTTGCAGCTAAGATCATGTATCCGGGAGCGGATGCAGCAGTACTGAATGAAAAAGCAGCTGAGTACAGAGAACTTCAGTCCGGTGTTGCATCTGCAGCAGCAAGAGGCTATGTGGACACAGTCATTACTCCGGCTGATACAAGAAAATATGTGATCGGAGCTTTCGAAATGCTGTTCACAAAGAGAGAAGACCGCCCGGCTAAAAAGCACAGCGCAGTCTAAGAGAGGTGAGCATATGAATCAGATGTTAAAAAGAGCGTCTTCTGTCTGTGCGGCAGCAGTCTGCGCTGCTTCTCTTACTTTTTCCGGCGCAGCAGTTGTAATGGCAGGCGGCGAGATCGATGAGTCAATCAATACCCAGATCGTTATGACTGCAGAAGGTCTGACCAGCGAGATCGTCACACTTGGAGAGGATGAGATCAAGGCTTATCTTGAATCCGGAGATGAATTTACTGTAAGTGCAATGACAGCCTGGGATGATGCAAGAGAGTCGGTAGGAGAGTTTGTAGAAGCAGGCTCAGCTGAGGTTGAGTTTTCAAACCGTCAGTATACAGCCACTGTACCGGTTGATTTCGAAAAGCTTGATGCAGAATTCGTTTATGTGTTTGAAGAGACTGACGGAATGGTCACTCCTGCATCTGTAGCAGTGAATGTCCAGTATCCGCTGTCAACAACTATGAAGAATGCGGGATTAAATACCCTTATGGGACTTGGAACAGTATTTGTGATCCTGATCCTTTTGATCTTTGTGATCTCCATGTTCAAGTTTATCCCAGGTTCCTCAGCAGCTAAAAAAGAGAAAAAAGAACCTGTGTCTGTACCGACACCTGCGCCGGCAGCACCAGTACCGGAAACTGCAGAACTCAACGATGATAACGAGCTGATCGCAGTTATTGCAGCAGCTATTGCAGCGGCTGAAGGAACAAGCACTGATGGATTTGTTGTACGTTCTATTCGTAAAATCAAACGTCCAAGAAGATAATTGTTAATTAGGAGGATAATAAAATGAAAAGCTATACAATTACCGTAAACGGAACTGCATATGAAGTAACTGTAGAAGAAACCGGCAGTGTATCTGCACCGGTAGCAGCACCGAAGGCGGCACCGGCAGCAGCTCCAAAAGCAGCGCCGGCAGCACCGAAGGCAGCAGCACCGGCAACAGGCGCAGGCGCTGTTAAAGTAACTGCTTCTGTTCCGGGAAAAGTACTGAAGGTTGTTGCATCTGCCGGACAGGCAGTAAAAGCCGGTGACAGCATTGTAATCCTTGAATCCATGAAAATGGAGATTCCTGTAGTTGCACCTCAGGATGGTACAGTTGCAAGTATCGATACAACAGAAGGTGCTTCCGTAGAAAACGGAGATACCCTGGCAACCATGAACTAAGACGGGAGGTATTCAGATGTCTAATGTTGCAGAAACCCTGTCTAACCTGATTCATCAGACAGCTTTCTTTAACCTTACATGGGGCAACTATCTGATGATCGCGGTGGCATGTGTATTCTTATTCCTTGCAATTAAAAAGGGATTTGAACCTCTTCTTCTTGTTCCGATCGCTTTTGGTATGCTTCTTGTAAATATTTACCCGGATATTATGGCACATCCGGAAGATATGTCCAATGGAGTTGGCGGACTTCTTCATTATTTCTATCTGCTTGATGAATGGAGCATCCTTCCGTCTTTGATTTTCATGGGCGTAGGTGCCATGACAGACTTCGGTCCGCTGATTGCCAATCCTAAGAGTTTCCTTCTTGGTGCGGCAGCACAGCTTGGTATTTATGTTGCTTACTTCCTTGCAATCATTCTTGGATTTAATGGAAAAGCAGCAGCAGCTATTTCTATTATCGGAGGAGCTGATGGTCCGACATCTATTTTCCTTGCAGGAAAACTTGGACAGACTGCCCTTATGGGACCTATTGCGGTGGCGGCATATTCCTATATGTCACTGGTTCCGATCATCCAGCCGCCGATCATGAAAATGTTTACAACAGAAAAAGAACGTAAGATCAAAATGGATCAGCTTCGTCCGGTCAGCAAGCTGGAAAAAATTCTTTTCCCAATCGTGATCACAATCGTAGTTTGCCTGATCCTTCCTACAACAGCTCCGCTGGTAGGTATGCTGATGCTTGGTAACCTGTTCCGTGAATCAGGAGTTGTAAAACAGCTCACAGAAACTGCATCCAATGCAATGATGTATATCGTAGTTATCCTTCTGGGTACTTCTGTAGGAGCTTCCACAAGCGCTGAAGCATTCCTGAACCTGGATACCCTGAAAATCGTAGTATTAGGTCTTGTGGCATTTGCTTTTGGTACATTTGGCGGTGTTATGCTTGGTAAGCTTATGTGTAAGCTTTCCGGCGGAAAGATCAATCCATTAATCGGCTCTGCCGGTGTATCTGCTGTTCCGATGGCAGCCCGTGTATCTCAGAAGGTAGGTGCAGAAGCGGATCCTACCAATTTCCTGCTGATGCATGCCATGGGACCAAACGTAGCAGGTGTAATAGGTACAGCCGTAGCAGCCGGAACCTTCATGGCGATCTTTGGTGTCTGATAGAAAAGAATTTGCGGACATCAGTCAAACAAGTGAATTATATTATTCTGTATTTTAGATCAAGGAGAATAAATAATGGCAGAATTAGAGAAAAAACCTGTAAAAATCGTGGAAACTGTCCTGCGTGATGCGCATCAGTCCCTGATCGCTACAAGACTCAGCACAGAACAGATGCTTCCAATTGTTGATAAAATGGACAAGGTAGGCTACCATGCAGTAGAATGCTGGGGCGGTGCTACTTTTGATGCTTCTCTCCGTTTCCTGAAAGAGGATCCGTGGGAAAGACTTCGTAAATTCCGTGATGGATTTAAGAATACAAAACTTCAGATGCTGTTCCGTGGACAGAATATCCTGGGATACCGTCCTTATGCAGATGATGTTGTTGAGTATTTTGTGCAGAAATCTGCAGCAAACGGTATTGATATCATTCGTATTTTTGACTGTCTGAATGATATGCGAAACCTGAAAACAGCTGTAAAGGCAGCCAACAAAGAAAAAGCGCATGCACAGGTAGCGCTGTCTTATACACTTGGAGATGCCTATACACTGGAATACTGGACAAACATTGCAAAAGAAATCGAAGAAATGGGTGCGGACTCTATTTGTATCAAGGATATGGCGGGTCTTCTTCTCCCATATCAGGCAACAGAGCTTGTAGGTGCCCTGAAAGATGCTGTTAAGATCCCGATCGATCTTCATACACATTATACTTCAGGTGTTGCTTCCATGACTTATATGAAAGCAGTAGAAGCGGGTGTTGACATTATTGATACAGCAATCTCTCCATTTGCACTGGGAACATCCCAGCCTGCAACAGAGGTTATGGTTGAGACCTTTAAGGGAACACCGTATGATACAGGATTCGATCAGCAGCTTCTTGCTGAGATCGCAGACTATTTCCGTCCGATCCGTGACGAGGCTCTTGACAGCGGTCTTCTGAATCCGAAGAATCTTGGCGTTAACATTAAGACTCTTCTGTATCAGGTACCAGGCGGTATGCTTTCCAACCTGACATCTCAGCTGAAAGAACAGCATGCAGAAGATAAATTCTATGATGTTCTGGAAGAAGTTCCGAGAGTACGTAAAGACCTTGGAGAGCCGCCACTGGTTACTCCGTCTTCTCAGATCGTTGGTACTCAGGCTGTATTCAATGTTCTTATGGGTGAAAGATATAAGATGGTTACAAAAGAAACTAAGGATATCTTAAGCGGTAAATATGGTGCAACTGTAAAACCGTTTGACCCGGAAGTACAGAAAAAATGTATCGGAGATACTCAGCCGATCACCTGCCGTCCGGCAGACCTTATTGAAAATGAGCTTGATAAACTGGAAGGTGAAATGGCACAGTACAAGGAGCAGGATGAGGATGTTCTTTCTTATGCCCTCTTCCCGCAGGTTGCTACTGAGTTCTTCAAATACCGTCAGGCACAGGAGACAAAGGTTGACGAAACAGCAGCAGACACAAAAAACGGAGCTTATCCGGTATAATATAACGTAAAAGGTTAAGGGGCTGTTGTGAAGCTGTGCTTCATTAACAGCCCTTTCCTGTATGAAAGGATATTCATGAATAAAAAGAGAGTCATTATTGTGGGAGGCGGAGCTGCCGGTATGCTTGCGTCGATTTTTGCTGCAAAAAACGGCTGTGAAGTAACACTCTTTGAAAAAAATGAAAAGCTTGGAAAAAAACTGTATATTACAGGCAAGGGGCGATGCAACGTAACCAATGACTGCAGTCCTGAGGAATTATTGAATTCAGTGGTTCAGAATGCAAAGTTTCTGTACAGTGCCTTTTATACATTTACCAGTCAGGACATGATGGATTTTCTTGAGGAAGCAGGAGCCCCACTGAAAACTGAGCGGGGAAATCGTGTATTTCCATGCTCTGATCATTCTTCTGATATTATCCGTGCTCTGGAAAGAAAAATGAAAGAATATGGTGTCTGCATTCATTTGAAAAGTCAGGTGAAAAGCCTGCTCCTGGAAGATGGAAAAGCAGAGGGCGTATGTCTTTCCAATGGAAGCGTTTTCAAAGGAGATGCGGTGATCGTAGCTACCGGAGGTTTGTCTTATCCTACAACAGGATCTACAGGAGATGGTTATCGTTTTGCAGAAAAAGCCGGACATAAGGTAACTGAGCTTTCTCCGTCTCTTGTTCCTCTTCATACAAAAGAGAATTACATTCCGGAAATGGCCGGACTTTCCCTGAAAAATGTGGAACTGACTGTAAAAAGCGGTAAAAAGATCCTTTACAGAGATTTTGGAGAAATGATGTTCACACATTCAGGAATCACAGGTCCGCTTGTGCTGTCTGCCAGTGCGCATATAGGTACAGCCCTGAAAAAAAATGGAGAACTGACAGCATTTTTGG
>Reeses_p1__coassemble_2747_pt1 | contig 6426 bp, 10 predicted proteins | sample Reeses_p1__metabat2_low_PE_012 | metagenome-assembled genome bin Reeses_p1 | reverse complement strand
GATGGAGCGGAAACAACGGCTGCTTCTGAGTATTTCCAGGCAGAAAAGGCAGAGGTTAATCCCTCTGCTTTTCTTTCTGCTCTTTATTCTCATCCTTCTCCTTATTTTGTTTTTTCTCATTTAGACATTCCAGATCTATTTCATAAAAAGCATTTCCTTCCAGGATAATTCTATGTTTCTCTTCTTTCAAAGCAATTCCTCCAGATACATGGTCTGCTTTATTATATGACAGATACTTTTTTCGTGTACCATGGCGCATTTATCATAAATGGTGCATACTATAAATACAGAAAACATACATTTTCAGCAAAGGAGTTTGTTTTATGGATCAGGAAAACATAGCCCAAACTGCGTTAGATCAAATGGTAAGCGACGATCAGGGGCAGCTTCTCAAAGCAGCTGTACCTTATCTGCCGCTTCAGGGACAACAAATGATTTCCATATACTCCAAACTTCAGGAACTTTTCAATACCATACGATTGTTTTCACCGGACCGGCAGGGAATGCAGTCCTGTGCCGCCGCTGCCTCTGATCCACTGGAAGTCCTTCAGGATCTCCGCAGATTCAGTTACGGACACAGCCGGCAGATGCTGGACCATGCTGCAGATATGATAGCTCTTATAGAAATCATGAAAGTTATAAATGAATAAATATCGTAAAAGGAAGGGATTTATATGGATACAAGCTGGCAAAATAATCCAAAACTTGCAGATATGGATAAAAATAAGCTGGAAATGCTTCAGAATCTTGCAGAACAGGGAACCGGCAAAAATGCCTCTGATATGCTCCCGTTTCTCATGAATGCAGCCACCCAGGGAAAAAACAGTGGACTTCGTTTTTCTTCCGAAGAAATTTCCACTGTGCTTGAAGTCCTGAAAATGGGAAAATCTCCCCAGGAAGCTGCAAAATTAGATCGTATTGTCAGTCTGATGAGAATGATCCGTTAAAGATCAGCTGTTTTTGCTGACCCCCTCCATAATACATTCTCTTAAAAACGCAAGTGCATGAGCAGTTGTCTGTTCCCGTATCTTGGTGCGATTACCTGTAAAATGATACTCGCGGACAACTGTCTTGCCATTATAACAGCACCCCATAAACACAGTTCCTACCGGTTTTTCTTTTGTGCCGCCATCTGGTCCTGCAATTCCGGTAACAGAAAGACAAAGATCTGTTTTAGCTACAAAACAGCCGCCTTTTGCCATCTCCTTTGCGCATTTTTCAGAAACGGCACCCTCCATTTTAAGCGTAGATTTTTTTACTCCCAGACTCTTACGCTTTGCACGGTTACTATAAGTAACCATTCCCTGAAGGAACACCTCTGATGCACCTGGTACATTGACGATCCTGGAGGCAATCGCACCTCCCGTGCAGGATTCTGCCAAAGAAAGCGTCAGCTTCTGGTCTTTCAGCATATCTACTACTGCTTCTTCCAGAGTTTTGCTTTCTTCTGTAGCAAAAATATTTTTTCCGAACCGGCTTTTCAGTTCTCTGACTACCGGTTTGATCAATTTCTTACAATCCTTTTCACTTTCCGCTTTAGCCGTCACTCTCAAATGAACTTCCCCTGTTTTCGCATAGGGAGCAATTGTAGGATTAGACTGTTTTTCAATCAGATCCTGAATCTCCTCTGCAACCTGACTTTCCCCAATGGAACAGATCTTTACCATCTGGGAATAAATAATCTCCGGCTGTTTTTTTCGAAGGAAAGGAAATACTTCTTCCTCAAACATAGGCTTCAGTTCATTTGGAGGTCCAGGAAGAAGGATTGCTGTTTTGCCATTTTTTTCAATAATCAATCCCGGAGCTGTTCCGTTATGATTATCAAGTACCAGCGCACCCTGAGGAACCATTGCCTGTTTAAAGTTATTTGATGTGATCCTGCGCTGAGAATCATTTTTTTTATACTGTTTCAGGTATGCTTCCAGCAGTTCTCTGCTGTGAGCATCCTCAACAAGGGGAAGCCCCAGAACCTCTGCTGTGATTTCTTTTGTAAGATCATCTTTGGTAGGTCCCAGACCTCCGGTAAGGATAACAACATCAGAACGGTCCAGAGCTGTTTTGATCGTACTTCTCATCCGTTCTTCGTTATCACCCACCACAGTCTGATAATACAAAGTCAGACCAAGCTGCGCACATTTTTCTGCCAGATAAGCACTGTTTGTATTTACAATATTTCCAAGTAATATTTCTGTTCCCACTGCTACTAATTCTGTAATCATCTTTTGCAGCCTCCTTTTTTTCCCTTAAGTAAAATAAAACACCGTGTTATTCCTGCATAGACAGCACAGAACGATTCTGCCAGATGTAGGTGATAAGAGAAATCACTGTCAGTGCCAGAGACAGCCAGATAAAAATCTGTTCCAGCACTGCAAATATACCGCCAAAATGCAGGATCAGAAGGATAATCATTATCATCTGTGAAACTGTTTTAAATTTGCCCCAGTAATTTGCCGCAATCACAATACCGTTTTCTGCAGCGATCAGACGGAACCCGCTGATAATAAACTCTCTTGCAATAATCACGATCACGATCCATGCCGGAAGTCTCTCCAGCTGGATCATACAGATCATAGCCGAACATACAAGCAGCTTATCTGCCAGAGGATCCATAAATTTCCCAAAATTTGTTACCAGATGGTACTTTCTTGCAAGATATCCGTCAAACCAGTCTGTTACACTGGCCCCCACAAAGATCACCAGGGAAATATACCTGTTTGCCTCTCCTCCGAGGTCTGTCAACAGAAATAAAACCATAAAAGGAACAAGTATCATTCTACCAACTGTTAGTTTATTCGGTGTATTCATCTGCCAATTCTCCTATCAAATCATATTCCAGTGCTCCGGTTACTTTAACTTTTGCAAAATCTCCAGTCATCAGAAGTTCCCCGGTCTGCACAAAAAGATATCCGTCCACCTTCGGGGCATCTCCGTATGTACGGGCAATATAGGCACTTTCTCCGGAAACCTTTCCTTCAATCATAACCATCAGTTCCTGCCCGATCCGATCATTTCCCTTTTCCAGAGAAATCTCCTGCTGGAGCTCCATGATCTCGTCTCTTCTTTCTTCCTTCAGCTCCTCCGGAACCTGATCTGGCATTCTTTCGGCAGGTGTTCCCTCCTCCGGAGAATAGGTAAAGGCTCCCAGTCGGTCAAATTCCATCTGGTCTACAAACTCCATCAGTTCCTGATGGTCCTCCTCTGTTTCTCCTGGAAATCCTGTTATCAACGTAGTACGAAGAACAATATCCGGGATCTCTCTTCTTAATCTTTCTATGATTTCTGTAAGCTGAGCTCTGGTGGTGCGGCGCCCCATTCGCTTCAGGATTTTGTCACTTGCATGCTGAATAGGAAGATCAAGGTAATGGCATATCTTTTTTTCTTCCTTCATAACCTGGATCAGTTCGTCATAAATTTCTTCCGGATAGCAGTAAAGTACACGGATCCAGCGGATTCCTTTGATCCGGCAAAGTTTTTTCAAAAGGATATGAAGAGTTTTCTTCCCGTAAAGGTCTGTTCCGTATACGGTAGTCTCCTGAGCTACCAGAATCAGTTCTTTTACCCCCTGCTCTGCCATATACTCCGCCTGCGCAAGAAGTCTTTCTTCCGGCACACTGCGGAAGTTTCCTCTTAAAGACGGGATAATACAATAGGTACAATGCTTATCACAGCCCTCTGCAATCTTCAGGTATCCATAATGTCCCCCTGTAGTAAGTACCGGACGGCCGGAATCTTCCGGAAGCTCATTAATATCCCGATATTTCTCAAAATGCCTTCCCGCACATGCTTCTTCTACTGCCTTCAGAATATCTCTGTAAGAAGAAGTACCCAGAACAGCGTCCACCTCTGGAATTTCCTGGATGATTTCCTCCTTATAACGCTGTGCCATACATCCGGTTACGATCAGTACCTTGCAGGTACCCGCTTTTTTGTATTCTGCCATTTCCAGGATGTTCTCAATACTTTCTTCTTTTGCATCGTGAATAAAGCAACAGGTATTGATCACAATGATCTCCGCATCTTCTTCTGAATCTACAATCTCATGACCGCTTTCGGTAAGAAGTGCCAGCATCTCCTCTGAATTTGTCAGGTTCTTATCACAGCCCAGTGAAATAAATAATATTTTCATAAAATCTCCTGATATATATAAGGAGCGCTGTAAAAACAACGCCCCACTGTCTTTGTTTTATTCTTCGGTTTCTTCTGTAACTGTCTCTGCAGTTTCGGAAACAGTCTCTGCTTCTGCTGTTACCGCTTCTTCCGGCTGCACAGCGGCCTCTTCTTCGCCATTATCTGCAACGATTTTTACCTGCCCCTGATAAAATTCATCAATGGCAACAGAAAGCGGTTTTTTTCCTGCCGCGCCTCTTACCATAGGCTCTGCGCCTGCAATAAGCTGACGTGCACGTTTGCTTGTAGCCAGTACGAGAGAGTAACGGCTGTTCAGCATCATTGTGTTGTCGTCTTCCTCTGCATTGTTATTGATTGCCTGAATCAGTTCTGAATAGGACGGATGAATCATATTATAAGTCTCCTTTCATTAATTCCCGGGATTGTTCCTGGATTTTTTTGATAAACTCTGTATTCCGCTGTGTTTTACAGCGTTCGCTTGAAATGATCCGGTGAAGCTCGTCAACGCACTCCTCCAGTTCATCATTCACCAAAAGATAATCATAAGCTTCCATGCCTTCTGCTTCCTCAGACGCCCTGCTTAAACGAGAACGAATCACTTCCGGCGCTTCAGTTCCTCTTCCCACCAGACGTCTTTCCAACTCTTCCATATTTGGCGGCGTCACAAAGATCAGCACTGCTTCGGGAATCTTTTCTTTTATCTTCATCGCTCCCTGGATCTCTATCTCCAGAATTACATTTTTGCCTTCGGAAAGTTTCTCCTCCACATAAGGGCGAGGAGTTCCATAATAATTATCTACATATCTGGCATACTCCAAAAGCTGATCTTCCCGAATCATCTGCTCTACTTCTTCTACCGTACGGAAAAAATATGCTTTTCCATCTTCCTCTCCCGGTCTGGGAGCACGAGTAGTTACAGAAACGGATAACGCATACTCCTGATACTTTTCCAAGAGGCGTCTCATAACTGTTCCCTTACCAGCTCCGGAAAAACCGGATACTACTGCCAAAACACCTTTACTCATGTTCTTCTCCTCTGTCTTCAAAATCATATGCCTCTGCAAACCGCCTTGCTATGGTTTCCGGCTGAAGAGCCGATAATACAATATAGTCATCCGAAGTAACGATTACAGCCTTTGTCTTACGTCCCTGTGTGGCATCCACCAGCGAACGAGTTCCCTTAATGCTTTGTACCATACGCTTTACCGGTGCAGCATCCGGACTGACAACAGCAACGATCTTCTGAGAATTTACAACATTTCCAAAACCTACATTTATCAACTTTGCCACAGATCAGTCTGCCTCCATTACTCTATATTCTGGATCTGCTCACGGATCTTTTCTATTTCTGTTTTCAGATCGATCGCAATGTCTGAAATTTGAATATCGCTGGATTTTGACAGAATCGTGTTTGCCTCTCTGTTCATTTCCTGTGCCATAAAATCCAGTTTGCGTCCGATTCCTTCCTGCTCGCTGAGTATTTTTTTCATACCGCGGATATGACTGTGGAGCCGGACAGTTTCTTCATCATTACAGATTTTATCTGAAAAAAGAACCACCTCTGCCGCAATACGATTATCATCGATCTGCGAATCCTCCAGAAGCTCATGAACCTTTGTTTCCAACTTTTCTCTGTATGCCTGAACAACCTCTGGTGAACGTTTTTCTACCAACGAGACTTTTTCATCCAGTCCCTCCAGCTTGGCAAGCAGATCATTTTTCAAATGTTTTCCTTCCCGTTCTCTTGCTTCCACAAATCTTGTGCATGCTTCCTTCAGAGGCTCCTCCAGACAATTCCAGAGTTCCTCTTCGTTTACCGGCTGTTCTTCCATCGTCAGAACCTCCGGATATCTGGAAAGCATTGTAACGCTGATATCATTTTTCAGCTGGAACTCCTGTTCCATTTCTTTTAAGTATCCCAGATATTCTGCCGCAAGATCACGATTAAATTTCAGAGCAACGCTTCCTGCTGTATAGTCCTCGTAAGTAATAAAAATATCCACCTTGCCGCGCTGCATGTAAGTCTTTATCAGATTACGGACTTGCCCCTCGAAAAGATTCAGCTTCCTGGGCATCTTGATGTTCAGATCCAGATATCTGTGGTTCACTGATTTCAGCTCTACTGTGATCTTCCACTCTTTTGTCACGGCTTCAGCCCGGCCGAAGCCTGTCATACTTTTTATCATAATGTCTTCTCTCTTTGCAGATTACTTATATCTTTACATACAGATTGATTATAAAACATCTGAACAGGGTAGTCAATTAGTTTTTCCAAAATGTCAAACAATAGAAAAGTCC
>Reeses_p1__coassemble_2051_pt1 | contig 8346 bp, 8 predicted proteins | sample Reeses_p1__metabat2_low_PE_012 | metagenome-assembled genome bin Reeses_p1 | reverse complement strand
TTACAAAAGAGGAAATTATAATCAACACCTATTCTGGTAAACTGACGATACTGGGACAAAGACTGGAAATTCCCTGGTACACTGCAGAAGAGATGACGATAACAGGCTGCATTTCCAGGATAATATCTGACATTTAGGAGGTTTTGCATGAGGAATTTCCTTCCATATTTAAATGGTTTTATAAAAATCCGTATCCATGGAGGTCAGACAGAACGCTTTCTGAATCTGTGCATGTCCCGCGGAATAATCCTATGGGATTTATCAGGTGCTTCCGATGGAAGTTATTCTTGTTTCCTTTCTACAAGACACTTTTTTCTTCTGGCACCTGCACGAAGAAAAACAAAGGTACAGATCCATATTCTGGAAAAACATGGACTGCCTTTCTTTTTTGCCAATAGTAAAAATAAAAAGGCCTTTTTTGCAGGAATCCTGTTATGCGGAATCCTGCTTTTTGTTTTATCAGGCCGTATCTGGAATATACATATTGAAGGAAACAGAATCAACACTACACCGGAAATATTGAAATTTCTGGAAAAACAGGGAATATCTCACGGAATCCCAAAAAAACAGGTAAACTGCAGTTCTGTGGCATCGCAGATACGTGAAAGATATCCTGAAACAGCCTGGGTTTCTGCAAAAATCCAGGGGACAAGATTAATCATCACTGTAAAAGAAGGAAATTATCAGACTATCCGGTCAGAAGGCGAGCCTGTTCCATGCAGTATATGTGCGGAAGGGGAAGGCAAAATAGTAAAAATGATCACACGGTCCGGAGTCCCTTTAAAGAAAATCGGAGATACCTGTAAAAAAGGCGATATCCTGGTACTTGGAAGATTAGAACTAAAAAATGACGCCCAGGAGGTTTTTCGTTATGAATATGTTCATGCAGATGCGGATATTTATATAAAAAGAAAACTTCCATATTATGCAGAACTCCCTATGGAATATGAAAAAGAAATATTTTTTGAAAAAGAAAAGAAAGGTGGATTTATCAAAGCAGGAAGTCTTTATCTGGAATGGGGCGCAAAGCCCCAAAAGGGGTGGAAATGTATGACGGAAGAACATCCCCTGCGTTTTACAGAAAATTTTGAACTGCCGCTTTCTGCTGGTTCTGTTACACTAAGACAGTATAAAAAAAAGAGCGTACTGCGTAAAGAAGATGAGGCAAAAGCAGAAGCTTTTCGTATTCTTCAAAAATATGAAAAAAAATTAATGGAAAAAGGGGTTCAAATCTTTGCAAATAATGTTAAAATAGAGGTTGATCACAAAAACTGCATAAGCAGCGGTACTCTTGAGATCATTGAAAAAATCGGAAAGGAAGTTCCAGTGGAAAGAATGGAACTTTCAAAGGAAAGGACAACTGAGAATGGCTAACAGTATTATCGAACTTCATCTGGAAATTCCAGCCGATGTGGAGGGAAATGTATTCGGACAGTTCGACGAACATCTGAAACTGATCGAAAGAACTTTAAATGTCACTTTGATATCCAGAGATGGCATGCTGAAAATACTTGGAACAGAACAAAGTGCTTCCCAGGCAAAAAAACTCATTGGGGAACTGATTGTTCTGGCTCAGAGAGGAAATACCATTACAAGACAGAATGTAAATTATGCCCTTGCACTTGCAATGGAACAAAGAAATCAGGTACTTACGGAAATCGACAAGGATTTTATTTGTAATACTATTCAGGGCAGACCGATAAAGCCCAAGACTCTTGGGCAAAAAGAGTACGTAGAACAGATCCGGAAAAAAATGATTGTCTTCGGAGTAGGACCTGCGGGAACCGGAAAAACCTATCTTGCCATGGCTATGGCAGTAACGGCTTTTCGCAATGAAGAAGTCAGCAGGATTATTCTTACAAGGCCTGCCATAGAAGCAGGAGAAAAACTTGGATTTCTTCCGGGAGATCTTCAGAGCAAAGTAGATCCCTATCTCCGCCCTCTTTATGATGCGTTATACCAGATCATGGGAGCAGACAGCTTTGCAAAAAACATGGAACGTGGACTGATCGAGGTTGCACCTCTTGCCTATGTGAGAGGACGTACCCTCGACAACGCATTTATCATTCTGGATGAAGCCCAGAATACCACACCTGCACAGATGAAAATGTTCCTGACCCGTATCGGCTTTGGATCTAAAGTTATCATCACAGGAGACGCATCCCAGAAGGACCTTCCGAGAGATGCCGTTTCAGGACTTGATGTCGCCATGAAGGTTCTGAAAAAAATTGATGATATCGGTTTCTGCCAGCTTACCAGCAAAGACGTAGTCCGTCACCCTCTGGTACAGCAGATCGTACAGGCATATGATGAATATGAGAAAAAACAAAAGCCGGCTAAGCCACGTGCACCACGCCGCAGTTAGGAGAAGCTTATGACTATCCAGATAGATTATGAAACAGAGCGACAGCTCGATATTGACTATACAGCACTTGCCAATAAAGTGGCGCAGCAGATTCTTGACAGTGAAAACTGTCCTTATGAAGCATCTGTAAATCTGGTGATCACAGATAACGAAGAGATCAAGCGTGTCAATGCGGAATTCCGCAGCATTAACGCTCCTACAGATGTACTCTCATTTCCAATGATTCCCTTTGAAACTCCTGCAGATTACTCTGTAGTAGAAGATCAGGATGAATATTTTGATCTGGATACAGACGAACTGCTCCTGGGTGATGTAATGATCTCTGTAGACAGAGTTTTTTCCCAGGCTGAGGAATACGGACACAGTACAGAAAGAGAATTTAGTTTTCTTTTTGCCCACAGCATGCTTCATCTTCTGGGATATGACCATATGGAGCCGGAAGAAGCTGCTGTGATGGAGGCAAAACAGGCCCAGGCCCTGAAAGTGCTTGGAATTAACAGATAATAACGACTAGAATTTGGAGAAGCAGATAATTATGAATTACCGAGAATTACTAAAAGATAAGAAAAAAATAGTAGTCAAAGTAGGATCTTCCTCTTTGATCCACAAAGAAACAGGACGACTGGATCTTCGCAAACTGGAAGTACTGGTCAGAGAACTCAGTGACCTTCACAATCAGGGAAAAGACGTAGTACTTGTTACCTCCGGTGCCGTAGCTGTAGGATCTGCGGCACTGGGGCTGGAAGGGAAACCAAAAGAACTGAAGGTGAAACAGGCATGCTCTGCAGTAGGACAGGCTCGATTAATGATGATTTATCAGAAGCTTTTTGCCGAGTATAATCAAATGGCAGCTCAGATCCTTATGACAAAAAACACTATGGTCAATAATCTGAACCGAATGCATGCAAGAAATACTTTTGAAGAACTTCTGGCAATGAACACGATTCCGGTTGTAAATGAAAATGACTCTATTTCCAGCTACGAGCTTGAGGCTCTGGACTCTTTTGGTGATAACGATACCCTTTCTGCAGTTATCGCAGCACTGATAGAGGCGGATCTTCTCATTTTGCTTTCGGATATTGACGGACTGTTTACTGATGATCCAAATACAAATCCGAATGCCAGATTTATCGATACCGTAGAAACACTGGATGAAAAACTGAAAAGCATGGGAAAAGGTCCCGGAAGCAAGGTTGGAACGGGAGGAATGGCAACTAAGCTTACAGCCGCTGAGATTGCTACTGCTGCAGGAGCGGACATGGTCATCGCCAACGGAAAAGACTTCCATGTGATTCATAAGATCATGCACGGCAGAAATTACGGAACACTTTTTGTAGGAAATCAGAAAGAAGAGTTTTATCTTATTGATTATATCGAGAAACTTTTATAAAATTCAGAAGAAAGAGGAATAAAAATGGATAATATCAAAATTGACCGTATCAATACTCTGGCGCATAAGGCTAAAAGTGTCGGACTTACAGAAGAAGAAAAAAAAGAGAGAGATGCTCTCAGAAAGGAATATATTGCTACGATCCGTATGAATCTGAGAAACCAGCTGGATAATATTAATATCAAAGAAGAAGACGGAAGTATCACAAATCTGGGTGAAAAATATGGAAGCAAAAAAACTCATTAGAAAACAGATTTTTTCTGCAAGAAAAGCCTGCAGTGATCAGGAAGTTGAGCAGTGGAGCCGACAGCTTACAGAGCGGCTGATCTCGCTTCCTGAATTTCAGGAAGCCAAACAGATCCTTGTATATGCCGATTACAATCATGAGGTTATGACAGGATTTCTGATTCAGGAGGCCTGGAAATCAGGCAAAGAGGTTGCTGTTCCAAAGGTAAGCGGAAAGGATATGATCTTTTATAAGCTGACAGATTTTTCGCAGCTGGAACCGGGATATTTCGGGATTCCTGAGCCGGCACGAGGAGAAATCGCAGAATGGGAAGACGCTTTGATGATCATGCCGGGAGTGGCTTTTGACAAACAGAATCACCGGGTTGGATATGGCGGAGGATTTTACGACAGATACCTGGAAAAACATCCAGCACTGAAACGAATTGCAGCTGCTTTCGAATTTCAGATCCTTCCTGAGGTTCCAACAGAACCTACCGATATTTCTCCGGAAATCATAGTAACAGAAAAACAGTGTATACGAATATAAATGCAGGAGGATTGTATGAACGAAATGCTTATCGAACTGGGAAAAAAAGCAAAAGCAGCCGAAGACAGTCTGCGCACTATTTCCACAGATAAAAAAAATCAGGTTCTTTCAGCCGTGGCAGATCATCTTGTTGCATGTTCAGAGACACTTCTGAAAGCAAACGAGACAGATGTAACAAACGGAAGGGCAAATCATATGCCGGAAGGACTGGTAGACAGATTGCTTCTCACGAAAGAACGTATTGAAAGCATGGCAGAAGGACTTCGCCAGCTTGTAGGTCTGGAAGATCCGGTAGGAGAGGTTACCGGTATGAAAAAACGCCCAAACGGACTTCTGATCGGACAAAAAAGAGTTCCCCTGGGTGTCATTGGCATTATTTATGAGGCACGCCCAAATGTAACTGCCGATGCTTTCGGTCTTTGCTTCAAAACGGGAAATGTCGTGATCTTAAAAGGTGGAAGTGACGCGATCCACTCGAATCAGGCCATCGTGGAATGCATTCGGGAAACATTAAAGGAACAGGGTATCGTAGAGGATACCATCCAGCTTATTACAGATACATCCAGAGAAACTGCTGGCGAATTTATGAAAATGAACCAGTATGTGGACGTACTGATTCCTCGTGGCGGAAAAGGTCTTATTAAAGCCGTAGTAAATCAGAGTACTATCCCGGTGATCGAAACCGGAACCGGCAACTGTCATATTTATGTGGATGAAACAGCGGATCTTAACATGGCAGCTGATATCATACTGAATGCAAAGACACAGAGAGTGGGCGTATGTAATGCCTGTGAATCGCTTCTTGTCCACGACAGCGTTAAAGAAAAGCTTCTTCCTGTTCTTGCCAGGAGACTTCAGGAAAAAAATGTAGAACTTCGTGCAGATGAAAAAGCCATTGAGTTTATGCCGGGTGCAGTTCCGGCCGTGCAGGAGGACTGGGGAACGGAATATCTGGATTACATACTTTCCATCAAGGTAGTGTATTCTGTAGAGGAAGCCATTGCACATATCAATCAGTATAATACAGGCCATTCCGAAGCGATCATTACAGAAAATTATACACACGCACAGAAATTTCTGGATCAGGTAGATGCAGCAGCTGTATATGTAAATGCTTCTACACGATTTACAGATGGATTTGAATTCGGCTACGGGGCAGAGATCGGTATCAGTACCCAGAAGCTTCACGCCAGAGGGCCTATGGGACTCCTTGCTCTGACCACAACCAAATATATCATTTATGGAAACGGACAGATCCGCCAATAAAAGATTTCAGGCCATAAATTTATTGTGAAATTTGACTTTTGATTTACTTGTGTTTATAATAATTAACAGAACTTGATCACTAAAACCGTAATGGCATAATATGCTATGGGAGGACTTAATGAGAAAAAAACAATTATATGCAGTTATCTTAGCAGGTGTAGTTGCTGCAGGTTCTGTTCCCGGCACTGCTTTTGCTGCCCAGCAGGACAGCGTACAGACTGCAGCAGAAACAATAGACAACGAATCCGCAGCAGGTTCGGAAGTACCTTCTGAACCTGCTGAAACACCAGAGGCGCCGACGGAGACACCTTCTGAGCCAACGGAGACTCCGGAGGTTCCAACAGAAACTCCTTCTGAACCAACCGAGACTCCGGCAGAACCAACAGAAACTCCTTCAGAGCCAAATGGTGATGCACAGCCTGTACCAGAAACAACCGTAACACCCGAGGTTACTGTAGCACCGGAACCTTCTGCAACGCTGATACCGGGTGAACCTGTTGAGACTGATATGGGAGTATCTGTGAACCTTATCCAGGCTGATGGATCTGAAAAACCGGTTTATTATGCAACTCTTCAGGATGCAGTAAACGCTGCACTGGAATATTATCAGGCAGAAGATCATGACAAATCCAAAGCGGTAGTTGTAAAAATGACCAAACAGTTTTCTCTTTCTGAGACTGTGCGGATTGAAAACGGAAAAATCAATATCGTAGCAGCAGCAGATGTATCTATAGGAAGAATCGATCCAGAGGATTCCAACAAAGTTCTGAACGGAGATATGTTTGTTGTAACAGGTAAGGACAGTGAACTGCAGCTTTCAACAGAAAATGGCGGCAGGCTTACTCTGAGCGGCGAAAATGGATCAGATGCAGAACTTTCTTCCGGCTCTCTTGTCAGAGTAGAAAACCAAGGAAGCTTTGGTATTTCTGATGGCGTTATCCTTTCCGGAAACAATACATCTGCAGAAGGCGCAGCCATTGACAGCAAAGGCGGAAGCATTGTTCTCAAAGGCGGTACCATCACCGGAAACAGCGGTACAAAAGGAGCTGTGTACAGCAATGCAGATATTGCCGTACAGGGAACTGTAACCATCAAAGACAACACAGGTGCAAACCTTTATCTGGACGGAGAGGCAGCTGCTGTAGTAACAGATGCACTGACCAATTCTTCTGTTTCACTGAGCGCTTCTGCAGCGGCAGACCAGAAAGTGGTCGTAAAAGCAGGAAGCAAGGCTGACGGAACTGCGGTATCTGCTGACGAATTTAAAGCAGCAGCAGAACAGTTTGCATACGATACAGAAGATTACAGTATTGTACTTGGTGCAGACGGGCTGACTGCAGTATTGAAACAGGAGCAGACTACTGCAACACCGACACCTACTCCTACTACAGATCCTTCTTTCCTCACATATCAGAGCAAAACACTGAAATGGGTGGATCATAATACTGCCACAGCTGTAATGTCAACTACAAGGGACTGTAAATGGTATTATTATTTTGTAGATGCAGGTACCTCTGCAGAAGACATTAAGAGACAGTATAATGCAAACAATGCCAAAAATGAGGCAAAGGCAAATACGAAATTTACCGTAAAGGCAGAAAAAATTCCGGAAAAAGAAACATGGCTGGTAGTAGCTGCAAAACCTACAACAGGTTCTGCTCAGCTCCGGGTTCTGAAGCTGAACAATAACAGCCGTCCTGCGGCTCCGGTTACACCGACTGTAACCACCCGCGCACCAAGAAAATATCAGGTAACAGAGAGCAAGATTACCGGACTGGAAAATCCTCTGAAGTTTTTCCCGCGTAAATTCTATGATTTCCAGGTTGTGGGCGCCGGTCAGAATGATAAGGATCCTGTCAGCAATGATGAAAGATGGATTCCTCTTTACTGGTCCATGTCTGTAAATGGCACAAAAAACAACTCCTGGAGAATTGGCTCTCAGGAAAAAGGAATCCGTGAAGCAGCAACTTATCCTCTGTATGTTTTCTTCAGGAAACAGACCTATAATGGTAAAGAGTGGGTAGATACAGATGTTGTAGAATATATGAAGACTTCTTTCAGTTCTGCGGAAATTACCGATGAAGAATGGAATGCGTATATTGATGAATACAACAATGAACATCCCGATGATGGCCTAAACTATGACGGCACCGGAGCCGGCTCTGTTGCAGATCTCACTCCAACGGAAGCTCCATCTTCACAGGATACCGGTTCTTCTGAAAGAAACCCGGCAGATACTGCTGATAACACTCCGCTTGGTTCTATGAGCGCGCTTGCAGCTCTTTCTCTTCTTGCCGGCGGTTATGTGATCGTAAAAAAACGTAAAAAAGAAGAAATCTGACAGATGCCCTTCTGGCAGATTAATGAATATAAGAGACAGGTATAAAAGCCTGTCTCTTTTCATATATTTATCCTGGTATCAGGATATTTGTCTGATATTTCTAATAAAAAGAAGGGTTGGGGAAAACATGACAGAAACAGGGGATTTCACCTATGAGCAGATTTACTATACACTATGGGAGACAGCGCAGAGATACCACCCGATCACAC
>Reeses_p1__coassemble_2022_pt1 | contig 8475 bp, 9 predicted proteins | sample Reeses_p1__metabat2_low_PE_012 | metagenome-assembled genome bin Reeses_p1 | reverse complement strand
AGCAGTATCAGATGGCTTTTATAAAATGTCAATATACGAATGATTACCTACTTACTTTTCAGAGACAAATCTCTGATTCTTCATTTTTTCATATTCAAAAATTCATTACAAAAGACAGCTACAACAAAGCATCTAAACAACAAGTGCGAAAGCCCAATGTCATTCATGTTTGACATTGGGCTTCCGCACTTGCTGTTTCCAACTCATAAACAGTCAGTTTTTACGATATCTTTTCCGCTTCGGAAGCATTGCGCAGCTTCCACTGCCGATACCTCCGTTTCTCTATTACAGAAGCTGCCGTTTCCAAAATCAATGCTGCTATAATAATCACCACAGCGGCAATCTTTCCGGCAACGCTTGTAAAAATCTGCGCTGCACCACCTACTTTCGGTATAGACAATGTTACTTTTCCAATAAAATTGTCATAGGGTACCGGATTCATATCCTCCGTTTGGTTAGCATCTCCCTTTGTGATAAACTCACCCATAACAATATGATTTTCCACCACACGATGCGTAATGATCGCATTGGAATCCCGTGCTCCGTAAAAAGCGATCACATCATCTTTTTTCATATCTTCCGGAGCTTCTGTTTTTATATAAACCATACTGTCCACCGGAATAGCCGGTTCCATACTTCCGCTGACCACAGAATAAATGTGATATCCAAACAATCTTGGAAGAGTCAGCGGAATGCAGAACACTACCAGCCCTGTCAGCATGATCGTTCCCAGCCACGCACAAATGGAAGCAGCCAGGCTTTTTTTATACTTGTTTCTGCTCACCTTGTTATTTCCTTTCCCATACCTTTATTTACTTAAGATATATCTTCTCATATCCGACCTTTTCTGTCAATGTCTGCCAGAGTTCGCTTTTATGCAGTCCGTCCTTGTTCCCTCCATCAGTACGGCAAAAACCGGAGCCGATCGTTTTTCCACGATATCAGCTCCGGCCAACAGTCCAAAACTATTCTGCTTCTCCAGATCAGTTTCAGACTTTTTTATGCCTTTTTATGTTTTCTCAGGAACCAGACAAGTACTCCAAGCCCTGCCGCTGCAGCAACAGCAATTCCTGCGCCAACTGCTACAGGCATGCCTTTTTTCACTTCTTCTTTGTCAATTTCCATATTTGCAAGAGGTGTTTCCTCTTCATCCAGATCCACTACATCCGGATTTGCCTGAGGAACATCATCTTCCTGAATATCTGTTGTTTCACCGCCGATGCTGGCAGGTGCTGCTGTGTCAGCTCCAGCCGGTTCTGCTGTATCTCCTCCGGTTGTTTCTGCTGTTGTATCCGGAGCAGCGGTGGTTTCTGTCGTTCCGGTCTCACCTTCTGTTCCTGCAGTACCCTCTGTATCGGTCGTACCGGTGGTACCAGTCGTACCGGTTGTGCCGGTTCCGGGCTCTGTTACGTTTTCTGTAACAGTTTCGGTAACCGTCTGTCCCGGCCGCGTGATCACCTGGGCTTCCCGTTCAGAATAAACAAAGGTAAATACATTTTCTGCCTCATTGGAAGAAAGCGTACGAGTCAGAGCCAAAGCCTGCGGCTCATAATTCTCAATATAAATATGTGCCACCACCGGTTTATCTCCTACATTGCCATAATATCTGCGGCTTTCTGCAAGAGCTCTTCCATTTTCATCCTGATAGTTTACTGTGTATCCTACCATGTTTCCCTTCACTCCATAGGCAACCACATAATCTGCGTCACCAGTCACCCGAAAGGAAGAGGAAGCAACTGAATTATTGTCTCTACCGCTCTGGCGGACACCTTTTACATAATATTTACTGTCATCTGCCAGGTCTACTGCTCCTGCCTGAGGATTAAAAGTCACAATATCCTGGATTTTCAGTCCACTGACTACGATTTTCCCGGAATCTATCCCAATATGATAGGAAGAACCTGTGGCTGAATTATTTACTGACAATCCTGTCGTACCAGACATGGATGCCTGATTGCCTGCATCAAAAGTAACCGTATATGTATATTCCCCAGCTGAAACAGCTGCCGGAGAAAGGCTGAGGAGCATTCCTGCTGTACATATGGCTGCCAAAAATTTATTCATCTTCCCCATGATTACCGATCTCCTTTCCTGCGGTTTTTCTTGTACATCCGGATACCCAGAAACAGAAGCACAAGTCCGCTGACAAGAGCGATTCCACAGAATGCAAGAATGTTTGTTGTATCACCGGTTCTCGGACTGGTCCTTACCACATTCCTCTGTCTTCTTGTAATCGTGGTATTTTCACCGGTTGTATAGCGTACCGGAGTGGTTACTTTCTCCACTGCAAAGTTCATCTGCAGCTTTGCCAGGGTATCCTGATATTCATTACCCTGGGTTTCACCATCAAGTTCAACTGTCAGATGTACGGAACCGGACTGCCCTTTTGCCAGTCTGTCCAGATAAAAATAATCCTCCAGGGAATCTGTAGCCTGATGGAGACCTTCCCCGGCTGCAGTGGAGCCCTCGCCGCCTACTGTATCACTGCTGTAAAGAACTGTTGTTTTATTTTCATGATCCACATAAGTCAGGTTGTAAATATAGGAACCACCTTCTGCAACACTCTGGCTTTCCTCAAGACTCTGAAGAATCTCATTAGTCATATACCAGTCTGTATCTCCGGAGCCTGAATTTTTCACGCCTACCTCAAGTTCAATGCTGTCTCCCGGAAGAAGACTGTATACTTCAGAATTCATTTCGGACGCATCAAAATTACTATTCATGCTGTCCCCGTCAAATTCTACTACCCAGCCTTTATTTCCCTGGATATGCTCTGCAAATACATTCACTGCCGTGCCTGCGGTCATAACTGCTGCCATGACAAGGCACAAAATCTTCTTTTTCATTATTCTGTACCTCCTATCGTAAGCTCAGCGTTCCATTGTCTGACACATTCACATCCACACCCCACGCACTTTTGATGGCATCCTGTGCATTATGAGTCTGGACTGCATCTACTTCCGCTTCCAGATTAAATTTGTACCCATCATATTCATATACTGTTGTAATAATTTTATTTCCCGCCTCGTCTGCTGTAATCTTTTCGGTTACTTTGTCTGCAACAGAAGTATCGATCCTGAGAGTATCTGTAATGGCCGGTGTGCTTCCTCCCGCCGGAACAATTCCCGTGTAATAAAGAACTGTTCTTTCTGTTGTGGAAGCCTTCTCATCAATCACCCATCCGTTTCCTTCCAGTATATTCAGGTCGATCAGCTTTGGCGAAAGGGTGGTATCTTTATTTCCTGCCGGATCCATCCAGCTTTTATAAAGGATCACTCTTACATAATTATCAATAGTGCCTGTGTTGCTGACTGTAAGAACCTCTTTATATTTTTTTCCCGGTTTCAGCTTCTCACCGTTCAGGCTATTCTCAAAAAGAGGCTCCTGTACTGTGTTCCACTGATCATTCTTATGATTATAATCTCTTTTAGCTACAACGCTACCGTTTTCCAGAAGGCTGACACCGATACTTGGTACTTCAACCTCCGCAGAATAATTTTCACTGTAATAGGTCAGAGCCGCTCTGGTACTTCCAATGGTACTTCCGGCAAGAAGAACGGCAGATGCCGCAAGAAGAATAAACGGTTTTCTGGAAAAAAAGTTGTTCTTTTTCATTATTCACCGCCCCCTTCTCCCTGATAGCTTTCTTCACTGGAATCCGCAATCCTTGTCCAGTCTGCATATGGATTGCCCTTCTCGTCATACAAAACTGCTGTACATTCCTGGATCACAATAACATTAAAATCATCTTCGCTGTCCATGGTATCAATCTTTACACGGAAGGTTTCCGAAACGCCTCCCGGCGGAATGATCTCACTGCAGTAATAATATCCGTCATCTCCCTGGCTCCAGGTTCCGGCTTCATCCGGTGTAAACACCAGTCCCGGAGAATATTTATCTCCTGCAAAAACCTTAACTCTGACAAAACATTCATAATCTCCTGTATTTTTTACAGAGATTCTTTTTTCCATCCCTACCACTTCCTCCTGGGGAATCACGGTAGTTGAACCAAGACTGATGGCAGCGCCTCCCGAGGTAGTTGCATAAGTGGTAAAATACGCCATTGCACTTCCCACAGACACGCCTGCTGTCAGGGTAAGGGCTGCCGCGGCCAGACAAAGCTTTTTATTAAAACTCTTTTTCATTGCGTTTACCCTCCCTTAATTCTGATCGGCTGAGCTGTCATCCTGCGGCTGCCAGTCCCAGACTCCTTCGTCATTTGTAAAACGGTTGACAACACTTGCGCCGCCGTTTAACTGTCCGTTATATGCATTTCCAAAAGATACATGAACCGGGCTTCCCTCTGCCCCCTCTGTCAGGATCGTTACGGTCTGTGACGGTTCTGTGGTAAGCTGATAGCTGGCACCGCTGTAGACCTCAGTCACTGTTACCTGCGCTCCTGCTGGAAGCTGGTCAATGGTCAGGCTTCTGGTACCTGCACCGTCAAATACAAGAGAAACCACATTGCTGTAAAGGACCTCATGATCCTTTTCTGCTTCCACCTTAAATATAAAAGTTGCAGGTCCTAATGTTGAATTATAAGAGGACAGCGTCTTGTTTATCACCAGGCTTCCCAGCAGAGATTCCTTTCCCGGCTTCAGTCCGGCTGTCACATCATATACCCACTCATCATTTCCATCTGTGGAATAATAGTTGTTCGGAAGAGAAAGAAGATAAGGTGTAAACTTATATTCATATTCCTGAGAACGGATGGCATCTGCTTCTACCAGATACATTCCCACAGCAAGCCCTTCCATTTTTCCGGCTCCGTTTTCCAGAATTTCCTCTGAAACTGGTTCTGCCCGAAGCGTCTTTACTGTCTCTGATGCTTTTTTTGCCATAGACTCCCAGTCGGCAGCTGTAGTTTCACTGTTCACTTTTTCCAAGCCCAGCTCCTGATATCCCTCCAAAGCTGTATAATCCCCAGAAGAATCCACTTCTGCCACTTTGTACAGTTTCACAGAAACCGGCAGACTTTTCAGCTCAGCAAACTCTTCTTCTATATCACCGTCCAGCACAAATGAAACCGAACACACTCTGTCCATTTCAATTCCCGAAGCTGCCTGTACTGTCGAACAGATCATCCTGGACAATATAAACGTCAGAGCCAGAAGCCATGCATGTCCTTTTTTTATTTTTCCTGCAATCTTCACGTCTTACCCTCCTCCGAAACTTTATTTCACCTGTTTAAATCACTTTTTGTTTCTGTCTTTTCTTTTAAAGAAATATCTCATCATCAAAATAATAAGTAATGTAACGGATAATCCAAGTATCAAATACAGCATATAATAATTCTGGACTGATTTCAACATGGAATCTACAGCTGTTGTCTCTGCTTCTTCCTCTCCATTATACGGAACTCTGGTTCCTCTGACCAGAAGTCTGTGACTGTTGACGCCATAAGGCGTACAGGTAAAAAGCGTCACCTGATCCCTGCCCTCCTCAATCTGAAGAGCCTGATCCAGAGTTTCTCGGTCATCCTTATCTACCATATCCAGAATTTCATCCACCTGATATGCCAGAATCTCATCCAGCACATGAAGATAAAACATATCTCCCTTTTTCATCTGGTCGATATCCGTAAAAAGCCGTGCACTTGGAAGTCCTCTGTGAGCTGCCAGAACACAATGCGTACTTTCGCCGCCTATAGGAAGCTTGGTTCCGTTCAGGTGCCCAACTCCGGTCTGAAGCACATCGTCTGCAGTTCCATGATAAACTGCCAGCTTAATATTGATCTTCGGAATAGAAAGATAACCCATTACACCATCTCCGGCTACATTGAGCACCTTCCAGTATTCTGTAGTCCGGATATCTTTTTCATCCTCCCCAAAAGCATCTCCATAAAGATTATTGTGCGTTAAAGTGGAGTTAAAAGCTTCTGCTTTTTTCCACTGGTCTGTAAAGTTTTCCTCCGTCAGATCTGAAACCTGATTTTCATAGCTTGAAATCAGCTGATTCTGTCTGTATGTATTCCACTGATCGGAAACTGTAGGATAAATCAGGATTCCAAATCCTATAAGAAACAGAATACCGAACAGGATATTTGCAATCTTACGCTTCATGTCCACTCCTTTTCACTGCTCTCTCTTATGTTTCTTCTGATTTCTTCTTTTTTTCTCATGAAGATAAAGAAGGAATATAAACAATGCGGTCACTGACAGACCTACCACTACCCACAAAAGATAGCTTGTATGAAGACTGGTTCCGGTGATCAGCGATTTCGGTGTATCCTCCATAACTTCCTCTTCATATGGTACTCTGTGCCCTCTTACCAAAAGCCTGTGACTGTTGACGCCATAAGGAGTGCAGGTAAGAAGCGTTACCAGATCTTTTCCTTCTTCCACTTCCAGATCCTTTGTATCATCCGGCTCTACGACCGAAATTTTGTCTACTTCATAGCAGAGAATATCATCTAATATGTACAGGAGGAAATGATCTCCCTCTTTCAGTTTATCAAGATCTGTAAATAACGCCGCACTTGGAAGTCCTCTGTGGGCAGAAATAACAGAATGTGTGCTTTCGCCGCCTGCAGGAAGGGAGCTTCCCTCCAGATGTCCTGCTGCTTTTTCCAGAACCTCATCCTTTACCGTATGGTAAACAGGAATCTTAATGTCAATTTTAGGAATTGCCACATATCCCATCATTCCGTCTCCATTCAGGTTCAGACAGGACATATATTTCTCATCCGGCTCCTCTGATGCTGCTGCAATGGCAAAGGAATCCGGCAGGATACTTGGAAGAAGTTCTTCATTGTATGCCCTCGCCGCATCCCACTGAGCTGTATAGTCAATTTCTCCTGCTTCCACTTTCTCAGCAACCTGAGAGTCATAGCTGCTGATCAGCTGTTCCTGACGGTATGTGTTCCACTCATTGGAAATCAATGGATACAGCAGCAAGGACAATCCGGCTAAAAACATTATGCAGATCATTATTTTAGGTATTATTTTTTTCATCCGGACTCTCCTTATTGCTGTATTTTTATTTTGTATAAAATGCCAGGGCGGGCGGGCCGCCCCGGCATTTCTATGTTTGCTTAAACTTTAATTTTTATGTTCTTGTACGTATAAATCAGTTTTCCTCTTTTTTGCGTGTGGAGAAGTACAGACCAGCTGCAGCAACCATGATCACACAACCGCCGATTGTGAAGATTGTTGTACCGATACCACCTGTGGATGGTAAGGAGGAAAGTTTGGTATCAAATACCTTTCCATATGCAACTGTATTTTTATCGTCTTTGACAACTTCTACAGTCTCACCGTCTTCATTTACAGTATAACCATCCGGAGCCACAGTCTCTTTAAAATGATATTTGCCATCTCCCAAACCTTCAATTTTTACGGTTCCGCCCTCTACAGTTTCAATTTCTGTTACTTTATTTTTATCTTCTTCAAGCGCCGGTGTATAAATACCATCTTCCTTCATTACAAATTCAAGCGGATTCTCTCCTACAGTTTCGCTTCCATCTTCACCAACTGTAACCGGATATACTTCGAATTTAGCACCTGCTAATTTAGCATTGTCCTCTAAAGTATTATTATTATCATCTGAAGCATATTTTGTAAGGATAATATCACCTGTGTGACCCTGCACAGTACTGTCAGCAGTACTTCCTGAAGAATTCGCTGTATTGGAATATCCATCTTCAGAAGTAACAATTGCCTTATACTTTACTACAACCTTTTTACCTGCATTTTTATTATTCTCTTGAATCTGATCTGTTAAATTGATTGTATATGTCCCATCACTTTCGGTAAAGCTCTTACCTTCAACAGAAACTCCACCAATTGTTACGGATTCTACAGAAGTAATCTTCATTCCTGTAGGTGTATCATAAATCTCAAATGATTTATCTGCCGCCTTCTCATCAAAGTATGGGAATGTTGTCTCAATCTCAAATGTTACAGTCTCACCTTTTCCTACAAAGTTGTCTCCCTCTATTTCTTTTTTGTTAAGATCTACTGTAGCTGATTTTGCTGTAACTGCTGCATCTTTTACAGCAATATAAGTCTGTGTATTGTCATATGTATTCGCAACCATAGGGTTGTAAGTTGTATTCGCTGCTGCAGCACGGATTACATAAACACCGATTGGCATATCATTAAATTCTACAGATGTTTTACCATTAGACCTCACTGTATGAGTTGTTGCCTGAGCTTCTGCTGCTTCTGTTAATCCTGCTGCATTAATTATTTCATAATTATCATTAATAAACCCTTGTGCCCAGTCAGCTACTACCCAGTTGTTTCTCTCTTTATCAATGCTGACTGCCTGGTACAACCACAGCTCTGTATCCACGCCTTCTCCAAGACCCTGAACAGTAATTGTACTTGTCAGATTTTCCTGATTTACTTCTGCGTATGTGCTTACTGCTGTTGCTGCTGTTGTTCCTGAAAGAACTGCTGCTGTCATTAAAACTGCTAATAATTTTTTCGCTTTCATAAATTTTTCTCCTTTTCTTTTTCAGGGTGCGTACCC
>Reeses_p1__coassemble_2011_pt1 | contig 8507 bp, 6 predicted proteins | sample Reeses_p1__metabat2_low_PE_012 | metagenome-assembled genome bin Reeses_p1 | reverse complement strand
ATCCGTTTCCACCACAGCTCCCTGTACGTCCAGAGGAATATCCAGCCATACAGGACCGGGTCTTCCATTTACCGCAAGATAAAGGGCTTTTTCCAGATGATAACGGATCTCCTCCGGCCGGATCACCATATGGGCATATTTTGTCAGGGGCTTTACTACCGGGACAATATTACATTCCTGCACGCCCATACTTCTCAGCGGAAGTCCGGAAGCCTCCACTGTGGTGGCATATCTGGCCTGACCGGAAAATACGATCATGGGAATGGAATCCATCCATCCTCCCAGCACACCTGTCACTGCATTGGTGGCGCCGGGTCCTGTGGTGACACAGACCGCCGCCATTTTGTTTCCCAGACGCGCATAGGCTTCTGCTGCCATGGCACAGGCCTGTTCATGATGTTGATAGGTGCAGCGAAGCTTTGGATGATGACCAAAGGCGTCATTCATGTGCATGGCGCCTCCTCCGGTCACGGTAAACACATCCTGTATACCCCACTGTGCAATATATTCTGCAATATAATCAGATACTTTCTGTTTCATTTTTTCTCCACCTTACATATAATCCGGACATTTCTGCACACATACCATACGTTTTCCGGATGCTTCAATCGGAATCTCATCCACATACGTCACATCGATCTGCGCTTCATCCCCCAGATATTTCCTATAGGAAGCAACTACCTCCTCCTCGTTGACTCTGGTACGGTCTGCATTCAGAAGAAGCTCGTAGCGTTTCTTTTCCCACTGGATGCATTTTGCCTGATGTACGATTCCTTCCATATTGATCAGAACGTTCATAAACACATGGATGGATAAAGGCTCTCCCTTGCAGTTGTACATCATGGAGCCCCGACGTCCGTAGATTTCCGTAAAATATCCGTGCTTTCTTCCCTTTTCATCAGTCACTTCTTTATAGATTCCGGTATCTCCGGTATCATAACGAATCATAGGAAAAGCTTTGTTATAATAGTCAGTTACAACGATCCTGCCCAGCTCTCCCGGTTTTACCGGTTCATCCGAATCAAGACTGAGCATTTCAATATAAAAATTATACAGATCCACGGTATAACGGTCCTCATCCCCTACCTGGCAGGCAAGGAAGCCGTTTTCATTATTTCCGTAGGAGCGTACAGCCGTAAAACCAAAAATCTCCCGTATCTCGTCATAAGTCTTCTGTGGAAGAGCCTCGCCCATAGCAAAAACCATTTCCACATCCCATTTGCTGATATCTACATTTTTTCTCTTCAGATATCCGGCAAGAACCACCAGAGCACTGGAGTAAGCTACCAGAACCTGGATTCGGTCCTTGCGGATCTTTTCGCAGATCCCGGCCAGCGCCTCGTCTCCCATGTTGGAGATATCGATCATGATCAAGTTGTTTTTAAAAGATTTCCATTTGGAGATTACATTTTTTCCCGGGATCCATACACGAAATTCTCCTCTTTTCATTCCCATACGAAAGCCATTCAGCTCCATAAAGGAAATAAAGTTCATATTCACCCGGTTCATTTTGTCTCCGTCGCAAAGCACCGTAAACGGAGCGCCTGTGGATCCGCTGGTCTTCAGCTGGAACAGGCTGTCCTTTTTGTCCTGATACATGTGGCAGAGGATGGTATCCTTGTTTTCGTTGTATTTCATTTTTGTCATAACAGGAAAATCTGTGATATCACGGGCATTCTGATAATCCTTATAATACGCGGAGTGCTTTTTCGCATGTTCCAGAAGCATCTCCACACGGCGCTGCGCGTATTCCTCAGTGATCCCTTCTACGATCTCCCGTTTATTTACTGCTTTTATCTTTGCAAGCTTCCCTCCGTGAAGCCTGTCCAGACCGTTAAAAGCAGCCCTTCTCAAAATTTCTCCAGCCTGCATATTTTTTCCTTTCCATTAAGAGCAGAATTTTATTCTTCCGCATATTTATTTTACAGTGATCCCATTTTCCTCACTGAATCATGCCTTACTGCTTCAGTGGCTGTGCTTTTCTGTCTCCTGCTTTCCAGAATCCCAGAAGAATCACTGCCGCCACACGGATGGCATTAGCAATCAGAACCGCTTCCGCAAATCCCATGATACCGCTGTTCTTTGTAAAAAGCAACACAAGAGCAGTGATGATCACCAGATGAATGATCTGCAGGATCAACTGCCATTTTTCTTCTGTAAAGGTCAGCACTACAATAAAAAGATAAGCAGACAGAACTCCCAGTATCTGACTGAGGTTCACAACCGTCATCATTCCTTTTACAGACTCATAAAGATCCCCGTAAAACAGCCATACAAACAACGGTGTTCCAATCTGAGAACCTATAAAAAACACAAGACTGACACCCACACCGATTCCGGTAAACTGCAGAAACTGCTTCCTTCCCATACGTTCCTGATTCCGTGTAAGATAAGAAATAATGATCGTGTTCACCGGAGCCACCAGAAGCACAAGTGTTTTTCCGATCAGAGATGTCACATAATACTGTGTTACTGCCAGATGCCCGATCAGATGCTCCAGAACAAGGCGATCAATGTTCAGCGTCAGATTAGTGATCAGATAGGAAACAACAAGAAATCCACCTCTCTGAAAGGCTGTGCCAAACCAGCTGCTTCTCTTAAAAAATCCATGGAATACTGTTCCGGTGGCTGCAAGATATATAAGTGCCGCCACTTCTCCTGTCACAAATACCAGAAACCAGTTTTTTGTCAGCAGATAAAGTCCAAAGCCTGCCACATATCCCACAGTCAGCACTGCATAATAATTAAAATAATTCCGGTAATTCAGATTCAGACGATATTCCACATCTCCATAATACCGGAAGATTGTAGTCATAAGAAGAAGGACGGTCCAGAAGATCACGGAAACAGAGGTCATGGAGTTTTTTCCCACCATCAGAGTCACAACCGTACCCATACCTCCAAATAAAAGAAGCAGGATATTATAGTCTCCGTTCTTTACCTGGTAATCTCTTCTCACAACAAGGCGGCTGGTGTTTAAAGCCTGCCCCACCGAAGGACAGAGAATCGCCACCAGCCCCATAAGATACAGCAGCTCACCAAGCTGGTCACTTCCCATGAAACGGTTCAGCAGCGGATAAACCAGAACCTGCAGAACCCCGTTCATCAGAAGCGCGCCTCCTATGGTGTAGGCTGTATTTGATACAATTTTTTTATTTTTTTCTTTCGATGCCAAAAAGCACCCTCCCCAGTTACTTTTTTATGTATTTCTCACACCGGTTCTCAAAGGATTTCCGTTTTCCGGAATTCAGCACCGGGATCTCGTCTACATATTCCACGGTAATTTCCGCTTCCTCTCCAAAATACGGTCCGATAAAATCCAGGATGGCTTTTTCATCAATCTGCTCTTTGTCTCCGTTCAGCCAGAGAGTATATCGGGTTTCATCCTCCTGAATGAAACGGTACTGGTCGATCCCTTTCGCCATGGAAAGGCCGTTCAGAAGCACAAAAGGAGAAACGATCCGTCCCTTGCAGTCGTAGATCATATCGCCCCGCCGTCCATACAGCTCCTTCAGATACAGGCGGAAACGTCCGTCTTTTTCCTTCCGTTCTGCCACTGCCAGATCTCCATTGTCATAACGGATCAGAGGAATGGCATAATTATAAAGGTCTGTGATCACGATACGCCCCAGTTCTCCGGGTTCTGCCGGTTCATCACTGTCAAGCTTCAGAATCTCATAATAATAGCTTTCCGTATCTATATAGTAGCTTTCGTCTTCCTCCCGCTGAAGTCCCATGATCCCGTTTTCTTCATTGGAATACCAGGAACGCACGGTACAGCGGAAAATCTTTTCCAGATTTCTCCGGATCTCGCCGGGCATACTCTCTGAAATCGGAAGAATAGCTTTTACGCAGAAACCTTTTGTGTCCACATGATATTTTTCGATATAGCGTCCCAGTTCTCCGATAGCAGAGGAATAGCCAATGATACACTTTACCTTTTTCTTCCGGATCACAGAAACCATCTTTCCAAGAGCCTCATCATCCAGATTGGAGCAGTCCATCATGATCAGATTTTCTGCAGTGCGGGAAAGCCAGCTCTTTTTTGCATGGTCGCCCACCCACATACGGATAAAAGCTTCTTTCATACCGATATAATAGCCTCCCGCAGCTCCCAGAAAAATACTGGCAGCTGTATTATGGAGGATCTTGTTGCGGTTCTGGATCATGGCAAAGGGTGTTCCTGTAGACCCGCTGGTATACATGATCCGGTTGTCGGAAGCCTCTTTGTAAACGCTGGACTGGCACTCCTCATAATGACTTCTGTAAGCGTCCTTATTCATCACCGGCATTTTTTCCAGCGGGGTATCCGGATCAAAGTCCTTATAAAATTCCGTAGTACGCACTGCATGAGCAATCAGCTTACGGATTTTTTCCTGCGTCCTGTCTATGGGAGTTCCTTTTTTGTAGCTGTCCCGGATCTCCTCGTAATACTTCCGGACCTTTCCGCCCTTCAGCCGGTCCACGGTCCAGAAACCGTACCAGCGCAGCTTTTCGTCAATTATCATCTGCATGTTCCTTCCCGGCTGTTTTGCCGTTTATTCATTACTACATGTGAACAGTAACGTTTATTCTTAAAGTTCTCCGGCCTCCCGGATCACTTTTGCCATATAGTCGATCTTTTCATCTGTCATTCCCGGATACAGACCTACCCAGAAGGTATCACGCATGATCCTGTCTGTGTTTTCCAGTGTTCCGGCAATACGGTAACCCTTTCCTTCTGCTCTCATCTGGTCAAAACACGGATGTTTAGTGAGATTTCCGGCAAACAGCATTCTTGTCTGGACGCCTTTGCTTTCAATATAAGGAACCACCTTGTTTCTGTCTACACCTTCTTTACAGGTAAGAAGGAAACCGAACCAGCTTGGATCTGAATTCGGGCATGCTTCCGGAAGGATAAATTTCTCTTCCATTCCCTCCAGGGCTTTGCGGAGACGGGCATAATTATGACGTCTTCTTTCTACAAATCCCGGGAATTTCTCCAGCTGGGCGCAGCCGACTGCTGCCTGCATGTCTGTTGCCTTCAGGTTATATCCAAAGTGGGAATATACATATTTATGATCGTATCCCAGAGGAAGCTCTCCGTACTGTCTGTCAAAACGATGTCCGCAGACATTGTCCTTTCCGGACGGACAGCGGCAGTCACGTCCCCAGTCACGAAGAGATCTTACGATCTTGTGGAGCAGCGGATTGCTGGTATAAACAGCGCCTCCCTCTCCCATAGTCATATGATGAGGCGGATAAAAGCTGGAGGTTCCAATATCACCGATCGTTCCGGTCAGTTTTTTCTCACCGTTGATCTCATACTCAGAGCCAAGGGCATCACAGTTATCCTCGATCAGCCACAGCTGATGCGCCTGACAGAAATCTGTCAGCGCTTTCAGATCAAAAGGATTACCCAGTGTATGCGCAATCATCACGGCTTTTGTTTTTGGAGAAAGCGCTTCTTCCAGACGGGTTACATCGATATTATACTGAGGGATGGTCACATCCACAAACACCGGAACCGCTCCGTACTGGATCACAGGCGCTACCGTTGTAGGAAATCCTGCCGCCACAGTAATGACCTCGTCTCCCGGAAGCACCTGACGTTCTCCAAGAAGAGGAGATGTCAGCGCCATAAATGCAAGAAGGTTTGCGGAAGAACCGGAATTTACCAGAGAACAGAAACGAACTCCCAGATATTTCGCAAAGTTATCCTCAAACTGATCTGCATATCTTCCTGCCGTCAGCCAGAATTCCAGTGCACTGTCCACCAGATTCACCATTTCTCTGGAATCGTAAACTCTGGAAGCATAAGGGAGCCTGTCTCCTTCTTCAAAAGGCTTCTGCTGATTATGATATTTGCGGCAGTAATCATCTACCATACCAAGGATTTCTTCCCTGGCCTGCTGTTCTGTCATATTTTCAAACATAGTCTGTCTCCTCTTTTATTCTATTTCATCTGATCCAGAAAGCTTTGGATCTGTTTTTTCATAATAAGATTGATGTCTTCTCCGGACTGCCATGCCTTCGTCCATTCTACTGTCTTTTCCACCGCCTGACGAACGCCCCATGCCGGTTTCCACCCGAAGACGCTCCGCAGCCGAGAACAGTCCAGTTTCAGGAAGTTTGCCTCATGAGGACCGCCTGCAAAATGATTTTCCCAGGTCTGTCCCTCTCCCCATGCCTCACAGAACAGCTCCACCAGCTCTCCTGTGGTAACACAGTCCTCATCTCCCGGTCCTACGTTGTAATATCCTTCATACTTCTGATCTTCATACTGCAGGGCAGCGATCATAAGATATGCGTACAAAGGCTCCAGTACATGCTGAAAAGGTCTTGTAGAATGGGGATTCCTTACCTGTACAGGCTTTCCTTCCATTGCCGCACGGATGCAGTCCGGAATGATCCTGTCTGCGGCAAAGTCTCCGCCTCCGATCACATTTCCGGCCCTGGCTGTTGAAATCCTGGTATCCCGGTCTCCGAAAAACGAATTTTTGTAGCTGTGTGTCACAAGCTCAGAACAGGATTTGCTGTTAGAATACGGATCGAAGCCATCCAGCGGGTCGTTTTCACGATATCCCCACTCCCATTCCCGGTTATGGTATACCTTGTCTGTAGTCACATTCAGAAAAGATTTTACTGTTTCTGTCTGACGGACACATTCCAGAATATTCACCGTTCCCATTACATTTGTCTCGTAAGTATATACAGGATTTTTGTAAGACTCCCGCACGATCGGCTGCGCTGCCAGATGAAGCACAATCTCCGGCTCTGTTTCCCGGAATACTTCCATCAGCTTATCCAGATCGCGAATATCCCCGATCACAGAATGCATCTGGTTTCCCATATCTGTCAGATTAAAAATCGATGGTTCTGTAGGCGGTTCAAGGGAATATCCGGTCACTTCTGCCCCGGCATCCAGAAGCAGACGGCAAAGCCAGGTTCCCTTAAAGCCTGTATGTCCTGTTATCAGAACCTTTTTTCCATTATAAAAACTGAGATCAAAATTTTTCATAAATAACTGAAATCTCCTGTAAGCTTAATCTGTCGGTAACTTTTCATAATTATGAGTATTATACTATTCTTTAGGCAGTGTGGCAAGGTTTCCTTAGCGGTAAAACAGGGCAACCGCATAAAAAATATTAATACCAAAATCATCACTTTTCCGTTATAATAAAAGAAAAGGGTGATTTTTATGATGGAAATGAAAAAGTATTTTTCAGATTTGGTAGATAGCAGAGATAATCGAGGATTGAGACATACTCTCGTGGATATCGTAGTTATGAGTATTTATGCTGTCTTATGTGGTTATACAGATGCAGAAAATATGGCATTTTTTATGAAACTTCAAGAACCTGAAAAGCTCAGGGCCTATGAGACACTTGAAAAAAATCATGGGCGGATTGAAAAAAGGAAGTACAAAATCTCACAGGATATTGATTATCTGACGGGAAAAGAGAATTGGAAGGGATTAAAATCCATCGGCAAGGTAGAAAGCATCCGGGAAATTGATGGAAAAAGAAGTACAGAAACAAGATATTATATCTTAGATCAGGAAATGACATCAGAAGAAATGTCTCATATCGTAAGAGGGCATTGGGAGATAGAAAACAGTCTGCATTGGGTATTGGATGTTCATTTCCGGGAAGATGCCTGTAAAATTAAAGCAGAAAAAGCAATGCAAAATCTGTCCCTGATCAGAAAAATTTGTTATAATCTGATGAAATTGGATAAACGGTTTGATAAAAAGAAAAAAATGACTTATGAGAAAATGAGTATGTTATATACATATCATTTTTAGAATATGTGCAGGAATTGATTTTTGAGAAAATTGTGGAAAACATTTAAAAATATCCATCTAGGGAAATATTTCTCTAAATGGATATTTTTATGCGGTTGCCCTGCTCTCAATCGTCTACTCTACGTATATTTCCTTTTTATTTTAAGACTTCTTTCAATTTTTATTTCTGGCTTACTTTTCTTAGGTATGTATACGCTTCTTCACTTTCATATCCTCTGGCTTTGTTTTTAGAGTGACTGAAAAATTCTGTAGATATTCCCTGTTCAGAAGTGGTATCGCCTCTTGTATCTTTGGGAACAATTTTCTCCTCATTTTTCTATAGACTTTTTCCATGTAAAGGTATATGAGTGAAGATGAATTTGGAGATATGGATTATTTCTTAAATAATTTACCTCTCTCAAAATCGTAATTTTCTATGAAGAAAAAAGCAGTTATAAAAACAGATTTTTATCTGTTTTTACAACTGCTCTTTATCCTATGCCGTCAAAATTTCCATCAATGCTCCATACAAATCGTGATCCAGGTTCATGGAAGAAAGTTCCGTACTGATAACAGCAAGATTTTTACCAGACATCAGAATCTGATAAATCTCATCCTTCAGTACAAAGCCAATTTCCGCCTGATTTAAAAATTCAAAGCATCTTCTGGCAACCTGCTTTTCACCGCTGATCAAATGACCGGACAGTACAATTTGAACCTCATCTAAAACAGCCACCTGAGG
>Reeses_p1__coassemble_1755_pt1 | contig 9667 bp, 10 predicted proteins | sample Reeses_p1__metabat2_low_PE_012 | metagenome-assembled genome bin Reeses_p1 | reverse complement strand
ACTGGTAAGGACCGGGGAGAAATCCCCGGTTTTCTGTTTTCTGTTTAGAGGGAAATGAAGAATCAAAATAGAATCAAAATGACAATCTTTGCAAAAGGGATTCTCCTTGACCGTCCTGTATAGGATTGGTATAATTAGGCTATTGTACGAAAATTTTTTATACATACAACGAAGGAGAAAATATATGAGAGCAAGCGGTGTTTTAATGGGAATCTCAAGTCTTCCATCTTCTTATGGAATTGGTTGTTTTTCCAGAGAGGCGTATGAATTTGTGGATAAGCTGGCAGAAGCAGGGCAGCAGTATTGGCAGATCCTTCCTCTGGGACCTACAGGCTATGGGGATTCGCCGTATCAGTCCTGTTCTACATTTGCCGGAAATCCTTATTTTATCGATTTGGAAGAACTGATCAGGGAAAATCTTCTTACGAAAGAGGAATGTGATTCCTGTAACTGGGGAGAAGAACCAGGCTATGTGGATTATGAAAAAATGTATAACAACCGTTTCCCTCTTCTGAGAAAGGCATATGAAAGAGCTGACCTGGAACATGACAGCGAGTATCAGGGATTTGTGAGAGAATATCAGATCTGGCTGAAAGATTATGCTCTTTATATGGCGATTAAAAACAGCAGAAACGGGGAAAGCTGGCTGGACTGGCCCGAGGAGCTTCGGGACAGAAATTCAGGATATGTAAGAAAAGCTGAAAATGAACTGTCAGAAGAAGTAGAGTTTTACTGTTTTCAGCAGTATCTTTTTGAAAAGCAGTGGAAAAAACTGAAGAAATATGCCAATAAAAAAGGCATTCGCATTATTGGCGATGTTCCAATCTATGTGGCACTGGACAGTGCAGATGTATGGGCAGATCCAGCGTTGTTCCAGATTGGTGAGGATTATGTGCCAGAGGCAGTGGCAGGATGTCCTCCGGACGCTTTTTCTGCTACAGGGCAGCTGTGGGGAAATCCTCTTTATGACTGGAAAAAACACAAGGCAACAGGCTATGCATGGTGGATTCAGAGAATGACATACTGCATGGAACGTTATGATGTGGCAAGAATTGATCATTTCAGAGGCTTTGACGAATATTATTCCATTCCCTATGGAGATGAAACTGCGGAAAAGGGTCACTGGGAAGATGGCCCGGGACTGGAACTGTTTGAAGTTCTGAAAAAGAATGTTCCGGAGCTTAGAGTGATTGCAGAAGATCTGGGATTTCTTACTGACAGTGTGGTACAGCTGGTGAAGGCTACCGGTTTTCCGGGGATGAAGGTTCTGCAGTTCGCCTTTGACGGAAGCGAGGACAGCAGTTATCTTCCTCATAAATATGAAAAAAATTGTGTCGTATACACAGGAACACATGATAATGAGACTACAAAAGGCTGGCTGGAAGGCCTTCAGGGACATGACAAAGATTTTGTCCGTGCGTATATCAACTGCTATGATAAGCCTGTTAACGACTGCGTATGGGGTCTGATTCGTACTGCGCTTTCCAGCGTGGCAGATCTGGCTGTGATTCCGGTACAGGACTATCTTTGTCTCGGCAATGAGGCAAGAATGAATGCACCGTCTACATTGGGCCTTAACTGGAGATGGAGAATTGACAGGGAAATGCTTTCAGATATAACGATTTCTACGATGAGAGAATTGAACCGCATTTACGGACGTCTGCAAAAACCAGAAGAGACGGAGACAAAAGAAGAGGAAAAAGATGTGCATGCAGAAGCAGATCTGTAAAAACAGGAAAGGAACTTTTATTTATGGAAGACAACAAAAAAGAAGAAGTGGAACAGACTCAGGAAACAGAGATTAAGCTATCTGAGGAAGAAAAGGCAGAAGAAACCAAAACAGAAAATTCGAAGGATCAGGGACTTCCGGGAACAAGTGTGGGACTGATGCTTCTGGCAGGATTTTACCTGGTATATACAGGGTATAAACTTTGCTCCAATGTTCTGGCAGGTGAAGAGGGCGCAAGCTGGGGATTTATGGTAGCCGGAATTGCATTTCTTGTGATTGGTGCCGGAATGCTTTTTGTCAGCGGAAAAAATCTACTCAGGAGAAATCAGGCAAAAAGAGAAGCAGCAGAACAGGAGAGAGAACAGAATCCTCAGCCGGATGCAGAGGATGCGCCGAAACGGATGAGCATTGCAGAACGTGCCAGACTTGCAGAAAGTGTAGCAGAAAAAGAAGCCCAGGAAGCTTCCGAAAAAGAAAATACAGATACAGAGGATTCTGATCTGGAATAAAATTTCAGGGGGGACAGCCAGCAGCTGTCTCCCTTTTTTACTTAATTAAAAATTTATATTGACAATGGTATTTTCTGGGACTATAATCATACCAACTTAGTTGGTATGTTGATAAAAAGGAAAGGAGTAAAGACTATGAAAAATATTTTTGCGATCAACAATATTATGGAGATGGAAATGGACATGTGCAGTTGTTGTATGTGTATGACTTTTTGCGTGCCTTTTCCGATATGTTCTCCATTTCAGGAGTAACCTTTGTATCGCATAAATGACAGTGGGATAACAATCGCTTACAGCCGGGAGACTTCAATGTCGGAGTCTTGCGGTTTTTAGTTTTTCAGGAGGAGATTATTATGAACGATTACAGATTTGAAACATTACAGCTTCATGTAGGACAGGAAAATCCTGATCCGGCCACGGATGCCCGTGCAGTACCGATCTATGCCACCACTTCTTATGTTTTTAAAAATTCTGCTCATGCGGCGGCGCGGTTTGGTCTTTCCGATGCAGGAAATATTTACGGACGTCTGACAAATTCTACGCAGGATGTTCTGGAACAGCGGATCGCGGCTCTGGAAGGCGGTATAGCTGCCCTTGCCCTTGCTTCCGGCGCAGCGGCAATTTCCTATACTCTTGAGGCTCTGGGGCAGAACGGAGGCCATTTTGTCGCACAGAAAACCATTTATGGTGTCAGCTACAACCTCCTTGCCCATACGCTTCCGAACTTCGGAATTACTGCAACCTTTGTAAATATCCATGATCTTGCAGAAGTAGAGGCGGCAATCAGGGAGAATACAAGAGCCATTTATATTGAAACCCTCGGAAATCCCAACAGTGATATCCCGGATATAGACGCTCTGGCTGCCCTTGCTCATAAACACGGTTTGCCGTTGGTTGTAGACAATACCTTTGGCACACCTTATCTGATCCGTCCCATAGAGCATGGTGCAGACATTGTAGTACATTCTGCCACCAAATTCCTTGGAGGTCATGGTACGACCCTGGGAGGCGTTATTGTAGATTCCGGTAAATTTGACTGGGAAGCAAGTGGAAAATATCCTGCAGTTGCAGCACCGAATCCAAGCTACCACGGAGTCGCGTTTGTGAAAGCAGCAGGTCCGGCCGCTTTTGTGACTTATATCCGTGCCATCCTGCTCCGTGATACAGGGGCGACGATCTCTCCTTTTGCGGCTTTTCTGCTTTTGCAAGGAATTGAAACTCTGTCCCTGCGTCTGGAACGTCATGCGGAAAACACAAGAAAAGTAGTGGAATTTCTTGCTGGGCATCCGCAGGTGGAAAAAGTTAATCATCCGTCTCTGCCGGATCATCCGGATCATGCGCTGTATCAGAAGTACTTTCCAAAGGGCGGAGCCTCAATTTTTACCTTTGAGATTAAAGGAGGACAGGCAGAAGCCCATAAGTTTATTGACAGCCTGAAGATCTTTTCTCTGCTTGCCAATGTAGCTGATGTGAAAAGTCTTGTGATACATCCTGCGACGACCACACACAGCCAGTTGGAAGAGAAGGAACTGGAGGATCAGGGAATCCGGCAGAATACGATCCGCCTGTCCATTGGTACGGAACACATTGATGATATCCTTGCGGATCTGCAAAATGGCTTTGATGCGGTAAGATCATGATCTCTATAAATATAAGGGAAGGAGGAGCCGGATCAGAATGGAACTTGACTTTGGACTTATGATGGAATATCTGCCCTGGTATGTGGATGCAGCAAGACTTACTGTAAAAATTGCATTTTGGGGGATACTGATCGCGCTGGCGGCAGCTATATGGCAGAGTCTCTGAGGAGTGGACTTGGATCAGTAGAGAAAACCCAGATCGAAGCTGCTGCAGCCGCTCAGGAAAGGAGACCTCCGCAGCTTCTTTCCGTACATTTGATGAAATAAAGAAAAGCGGGAAGATCGTTATTGGTGTATTCAGTGATAAGGCTCCTTTTGGATATGTAGATGAAAATGGTGAATATCAGGGCTATGATATTTATTTTGCAGAACGCATTGCGAAGGATCTCGGGGTGAAGGCTGAATATATTTCTACCGATCCTGCAAGCCGTGTGGAATATGCCGCAACAGGCAAGGCAGATCTTATTCTTGCAAACTTTACAGTAACAGAAGAGCGAGCCGAACAGATGGATTTTGCACTGCCTTATATGAAAGTGAAGCTCCATGCAGATTATGAAGCAACATTGGCTCCTGTTTATGGGGAAGCAGCAGATCCGGACAATCTGGTTGTGGAAGGCGGCAAAATACAGTGAAGCAGCCCGGATCTATCTGCGGTGTTTTTTTCTGCGCTTTTTTCGTCGTACAGGTCTGGAATCAGGAGAATGCAGACTTGACCAGCAAAAAAGCTGAACCATAAGGATACCGATCAGCGCTCCTGCACTGTCAAAGCCCACATCTTTGAGTCCGGGACTTCTTCCGGATACAAAGGATTGATGATATTCATCAAGTCCGGCAAATCCTACACAAAGAATGCCGGCAAGGAAGAAGAGCCAGAAGCCTCTTACTTTGTAAACATAAAGTGGAAATGAAATAGCAATGGCCAGAAGAAAATATTCTGTCATATGGGCGGCTTTCCTAACATAGTAATGAATCTGTTCTGCCTCATAGGCAAGCTGGTCATAGCTTTTTTCTGTATGAAAAAGTTCATTTTTCGTTTCTACGATCTCATAGCTGATCTTGTAGCTGAGTTCCCCGGACACCTCCCCGGTCTGGGCTGAAAATGAAAAAATAACGTACATCATCAGCAGTGCTGGAAGAAACGAAAGTGGTTTTAATAGTGTGATTATGAATTTCATGGGTTCTAATATAGCACGGGAAATAGGATTTGTAAAGCACTGCGCCGTATGATATAATGGACCACAGCACGATGTGGACCAACGAAAAAAACAGGAAAAAGGAGGCGCAGATATGAGCGTTGCAGATACAGTTTTTATCAACATGTGCAAGGATGTGATTGAAAACGGCACAAGCACAGAAGGAGAAAAGGTGCGTCCGGTATGGGAGGACGGTACTCCTGCTTATACGATCAAGAGATTCGGCGTTGTAAACCGCTATGATCTCAGAAAAGAATTTCCGGCTCTGACTCTTCGCAAAACAGCCCTGAAAAGCGCTATGGATGAGATCCTCTGGATCTGGCAGAAAAAATCAAACAATATCCATGACCTGAACAGCCATATCTGGGACAGCTGGGCGGATGAGACAGGATCTATCGGCAAGGCATACGGTTACCAGATGCAGGTGAAGCATCAGTATAAAGAAGGTATGATGGATCAGGTAGACCGTGTTCTTTATGACCTGAAAAATAATCCCTACAGCCGCAGGATCATGACCAATATTTATGTGCACCAGGATCTGCACGAGATGCATCTGTATCCCTGCGCTTATTCTATGACTTTTAATGTGACCAAGGAACCGGGAAAAGAGAAGCTGACCCTGAATGCGATTCTGAATCAGCGCTCTCAGGATATTCTGGCTGCCAATAACTGGAACGTCTGCCAGTATTCTATTCTTCTGATGATGTTTGCCCAGGTATGTGATATGGAAGCAGGAGAACTGGTTCATGTGATCTCTGACTGCCATATTTATGACCGTCATATTCCGGTTGTAAAGGAATTGATCCAGAGAACACCATATCCGGCACCTACAGTAAAATTGAATCCGGAGATCAAAGATTTTTATGATTTTACAGTGGATGACCTGATTATTGAGAACTACCAGACATGGCCTCAGATCAAAAACATCCCGATCGCTATCTGAAATAAAGAGAGGAAACAGATATTATGAATATTATTGTAGCAGTTGATAAAAACTGGGCCATTGGCAAAGATAATAAGCTTTTGGTAAGTATTCCGGCAGATATGAAAATGTTCCGTCAGGAAACCACAGGCAAGATCGTAGTCATGGGAAGAAAGACCTTGGAAAGCTTTCCAGGCGGACTTCCGCTGAAAAACCGCACTAATATTGTTCTTACCGGAAATAAAGACTTCAAGGTGAAAGATGCTGTTGTAGTACATACCCTGGAAGAGCTTCTGGAGGAAGTCGGAAAATATCCTTCTGATCAGGTATATTGTATTGGAGGAGACAGTGTATACAAACAGCTGCTGCCTTATTGTGACACTGCCCATATTACAAAGATTGATTTTGCTTATGAAGCAGACCGTTATTTCCCGAATCTTGACGAAATGCCGGAGTGGAAGGTAACAGCCAGAAGTGAAGAACAGACGTATTTTGACCTGGAATATGAATTTGTCAAATATGAGAGAATAAAATAAAAAACTGCTTCAGGAGAGAAAATCTTCTGAAGCAGTTTTTTATTTTACTCAATTACCTGCAGCCATCCTTCCGGTGCTTCGATACGACCCATCTGGATTCCTGTCAATGTTTCATACAGTTTTTTGGTCACAGGTCCCATTTCGGTCATTCCGCTTGGGAAGCAGATCTCTTTGCCGTGATCTACGATCTTTCCTACAGGAGAGATCACGGCAGCAGTACCGCAGAGCCCGCATTCTGCAAAGTCTTTTACCTCTTCAAATGGAATTTCACGTTCTTCTGCTTCCAGTCCAAGGTAATGCTGTGCTACATAGATCAGGGAGCGGCGGGTAATAGAAGGAAGGATACTGTCAGATTTTGGTGTGACAACCTTACCGTCTTTTGTGACAAAGAGGAAATTGGCTCCGCCGGTTTCCTCTACTTTGGTTCTTGTAGCTGCGTCCAGATACATGTTTTCGTCATATCCCTGGTTGTGTGCATCTACAATTGCATGCATGCTCATGGCATAGTTCAGTCCCGCCTTAATATGGCCGGTTCCATTGGGAGCTGCGCGGTCAAAATCGGTTACACGGATGGTCAGAGGCTTTACACCGCCTTTGAAATAAGGTCCTACAGGTGTGGTAAATACACGGAACTGATATTCGTCAGCCGGTTTTACTCCTATGACCGGATTAGTTCCGAATTCATAGGGACGTATATAAAGAGTTGCCCCTGATCCAAATGGTGGAACATAAGCGGCATTTGCCTTTACTGTATCTATGACAGCCTGAATGAAACGGTCTTTAGGAAATACCGGCATTTCCAGCCTTTTTGCAGAACTTTCCATACGTTCTGCGTTCAGATCAGGACGGAATGTAACAATGCGCCCGTCTTCTGTGGTATAGGCTTTCATACCTTCAAACACAGTCTGGGCATACTGAAGGACACCGGCACACTCATTGATCACAACATTTGCATCTTCAGTAAGCTTTCCTTCATCCCAGGAACCATTTTTAAAATCTGAGACATATCGGTAATCGGTCTGGACATAGCCAAAGCCCAGGTTCCCCCAGTCAATGTTCTTTTTTTCCATAATATCATCCTCCTGTTATTTGGCGGTATCAGTAAGAGGTACTTTGCCGCTTTAATGTACAATATAAACAGTGTAGCACTTTTGGAATAGGACTTCAACTGAAAACTTGTATTTTATCTGGCACTTCGCTATAATTAATTCATAGTGTCGGTGTACAAGGGGCAATGAGGTTGCTGTCTTGAACTGAAAGAATTTTGTGATTAGGAGGCAGATTATGCATCGGGAACATACAAAAGTGGTACAGATCGGAAACAAAAAAATCGGAGGAGGAAATCCGATTCTGATCCAGTCTATGACAAATACGAAGACTGATGACGTGGAGGCTACTGTAAAGCAGATCCTGGAGCTGGAAGCAGCCGGCTGTGAAATCATCCGTTGTGCAGTGCCGGATATGGCAGCGGCAGAAGCTCTTTCCGAAATCAAAAAACAGATTCATATCCCTCTTGTGGCAGATATTCATTTTGACTACAGGCTGGCTATTGCAGCCATGAAAAACGGAGCAGATAAGATCCGTATCAATCCGGGGAATATTGGAAGCGAAGAAAAGATCCGTGCAGTTGTAGATGTGGCAAAAGAGCGTAATATTCCTATCCGCGTAGGGGTAAACAGCGGCTCTCTGGAAAAGGAACTGGTGGAAAAGTACGGCGGAGTGACGGCAGAAGGTCTGGTGGAGAGCGCTCTTGACAAGGTGAAGATCATTGAAGATATGGGTTATGATAATCTTGTGATCAGTATTAAATCATCCGATGTGATGATGTGTGCCAGAGCACATGAACTGATCGCCGGAAAAACGGACTATCCTCTTCATGTGGGGATCACCGAAGCAGGAACTCTGTATTCCGGAAATATTAAATCGGCAGTAGGGCTTGGAATGATTCTTTCTCAGGGAATTGGCGATACCATTCGAGTATCTCTTACCGGAGCACCGCTGGAGGAGATTAAGTCAGCCAAACGGATTCTAAAGACCCTGGGACTTCGCAAAGGCGGCATTGAAGTGGTTTCCTGTCCTACCTGCGGGCGAACCAGGATCGATCTCATTGGCCTGGCAAATCAGGTGGAAGACATGGTTCAGGATATTCCTCTTGATATCAAGGTGGCGGTTATGGGCTGCGTAGTAAATGGACCGGGGGAGGCAAAAGAAGCTGACATCGGCATTGCAGGCGGAGTAGGTCTGGGACTTCTGATCAAAAAAGGAAAAATCGTAAAAAAAGTTCCGGAAGAACAGCTTCTGGAAACCTTGAGACAGGAGCTTCTTCACTGGGAAGAATAAGAAAGAGGAAAAAATGGAAAAAGATTTTTTTGATGTATTTCCAAATCTGAAAATAAAAGATCCGCTGCAGGAACTTCTCGATATGGTATATGTTACAAAGGTTTCCTGTAATCCGGATAAGACCAGACTGTGGGTTTATATCAGCAGTGAAAGATGGATTCACAAAAAATATATTTTTGAACTTCAGCAGCAGATACAGAGGCAGTGTTTTCCGGGAATCCAGATCCAGGTGACAGTGATTGAAAAATTTCATTTATCCAGACAGTATACACCAGATAATTTTCTGGAAGTGTATCGTTCCAGTATGGAACTGGAACTTCGAAACTACAATATGCTGGAGTACAATCTTTTTAAACGGGCAAAAATTACTTTTTCCGGGACAGAAGAAATGGATCTTGTGCTTCCGGACTCTGTGATCTCCCGTGAAAAAAGTGAGATTCTGGTAGAATATCTTCATAAGGTTTTCTGCGAGCGATGTGGCATGAATCTTAAGATACAGCTTCAGTTCGAAGCGGCTCCGGAGAGTAAATACCGAAAAAATGCAGAACTTCAGATCAAGCAGGAGGTTGAAAATGTGCTGAAGCATGCCAAACTTGATCAGGAAGAAAACTCTGAGGAAGCAGTGGAGGAAAATTCCGGCAAGGATAAAAAAGAAAATAAAAAATCGACCGGAAAGAGCAGACAGGATAAAAAAGCATTTGAAAAGAAAGGACAGAGCGGAGAATTTCGGGGAGGATTCCGCAGGGACAGCAATCCGGATGTGGTCTATGGAAGAGATTTTGAGGGAGAGCCCATTTC
>Reeses_p1__coassemble_1484_pt1 | contig 11043 bp, 9 predicted proteins | sample Reeses_p1__metabat2_low_PE_012 | metagenome-assembled genome bin Reeses_p1 | reverse complement strand
CGTGTTGCTACAGTTATCGAGTAATTAAATCTTAATATAGATTAGAGCAGTAATGCTCATTGTGTCCAAGCGTAAGATTACCCCGGAGCCGAAAGGCTTCCGGGGTTTTTCTGTTGCGTGGAAATAAAAATAAATTTTCTTTCTACTTCCAGAACCAAATCCCCCCTGCCTGCATCTAATTAGTGTAAAATAAAAGAAATAAACGCGCGCAAACTACTCCGGTCGGACAGAAGGAGACAACCAACAATGACAAGAGATGTATTTATCAGAGAAATACGGCAGTCAGAATCCATGCTGTATCATGTGGCAAAGTCTATTCTGAAAAATGATTCAGACTGTGCAGATGCCGTACAGGAAACACTTTTGAAAGCTTATGAAAAACTGCATACATTGAAACAGGATCAGTTTTTTCGAACCTGGATTACACGGATACTGATCAACGAGTGTAATGGGGTGCTGCGAAAAAGGAAATGTGTAATCTCCTACGAGGAATATATGGAAAATGCAGGTACGGCAGAAATTAAAAAATATACGCATTTGTATATGGCTATTCTGAATCTTCCGGAAGAGCTGAGGATTCTGGTAACGCTGTATTATATAGAAGGTTTTTCTCAAAAGGAGATTGTAGAAATCCTGCATACGCAGGAAGGAACAATCAAAAGCAGACTTTCACGGGCAAGAGCTCTTTTGAGGGAACAGCTTACAGAAGAGAGAAGCCGTCCCTCAATAAAAGCAGCAGGAACTAAGATGCAGTTACGGTAGAAGGAGGAGCAATTATGTCAGATCATAACTGGAAAAAAGCAGCGCCGGAAGTATCGGAAGAATTTCATATGAAATTCGAGGAAACGTTAAAGCAGATTGAAAATAATAAAATCATTCATTATAAAAAGAAAAGCAGAAAAATGATGATACGGATACTTGCCACAGCGGCCATACTATGCAGTCTTGCAGTCACTACCATTGTGGCAGGGGAGCTTTTTCAGTGGAACGATGTGTTAAAGAAAAGGCTGAATCCATCAAAAGAACAGCAGGAGTTTCTGGCAGATCAGGGATATATCAAAGGAATTGGCCAGTCCCAGACACAGAATGGAGTGACTATCACGCTTGTAAATACAGTTCAGGATCAGAATCTTCTGTATGCACTATTTAAAATAGAAACAGACGACAGTATTTCTATGGATGATACCACATCCTTTGAGAATGGTCTGAATATTAAAATTGACGGAACCTCCACATATGACATGGATGAACTGGGAAGCTATGGGGCAGGGGCCGGACTGGCGTATCCTGAGGGAATATCGGATATCTCCCCACACTTGCAGTATTATGAAGTTTCTCTGTCATATAATGGCGATTATGACCTCAGTGGTAAAACTGTTCAGATGGAGCTGAAGAACCTGACCCAGGGAGGGGATAAAACAGAGGATGGAGAAGTAGTGGCGGAAGGTGTCTGGAAATTTGAATGGACGCTGGATGAGATCCGATCCATGACGAAGCTGGATGTAAACCGGAAGTGTGATTTTGGAGGATATGAGATCACAGTAGATGCCATGGAGCTTTCTCCTTTGAAATATACTCTTTATATGGATTATGAGGAGGCCATGAAGGTGTATGAGGATGAAAGAAACCGGTTTGAATATAATGGTGATGATCCCGGCATGGATCTTACAGGAAGAACACATATAGACCAGGTTCGCTACGAAGACGGTACGGTTGTAAAAATGGATTATGAATCCGGCGGCGGCATTGGCGGCGGCGAAGAAAAATGGGATGAGGAAAAAGGGATTGTAAAAATTTCTGGAGGATTTGCGCAGGTGATCGATGTAGACAAACTGGAGGCAGTACATTTTGGAAACGTAGATTCCTGGCTTACAGTAAGATAGAAACAGAAAAAGGTACTTTCATTTGCAAATCAGGGGATATTTCTGAATCAGCAGCGTCTAATATACAGAAACACATTACCGGCCGGTAAGGAAAGGAGCAGAGAATTGACAAAAGAAAATCTTGGCAGGCTGATTCTGGAATCAGAACGCCAAATGTACCTGACTGCAAAAACAATTCTGCACAACGACCAGGACTGTGGAGATGCGATTCAGGAAGCTATTGTAAAGGCGTTTCAGAAAATAGATACGTTAAGACAGGAGAAGTATGCAAAAACCTGGCTGATGCGGATACTGATCAACGAGTGTTACAGCCTGCTCCGCCGGGAAAGCCGATATGTTTCCATGGAGGAAATAAAGGAATTTTCATCTGGGGAAGCAGAGGAGAAAAGGGATTACAGTGATCTTTATTCAGCTGTGAACTCTCTAAAGGAGGAACTTCGGATTCCGGTGATCCTGTATTATGGAGAGGATTTCAGTATCAGGGAAATCGCACAGATTCTGGAAATTACAGAAGGGGCGGTACAGAAACGGCTTTTTCGGGCGCGGATGCAGCTAAGGGACAGACTTACGCAAATGGAGGTACCCATATGAGACTGGAAGAGATCAAAAAAGAGCTGCCTGAGACTCCTGATTTTATCCACAGGATGATCGTGGAGGAGGTAGAAAACCAACTGGGGAAAAAAGGTACGGCAGTCAGCATAAGAACTCCCCGGAAAAAAAGAAAATGGAGCCCTGCTCGTGTGGCTGCTGTGGCAGCTTTGTGCGCTCTTGGATTTTCCACAGTGGCTTACGCAGGATATCAGTTATACACCATGTATGTGGAAAAACAGGGGAAATATGGAATTTCTGCGGGGATAACTATGGAAAAAGCCTCCGCTTCCCTTATAGTTCCAGATGAAATCCCACAGGTGAAGATCCAGGCCGGGTATATTCCAGAAGGAATGGAATGGGTAGATGACGCTTCTGGAAAAACAAGGCTTTTTTACTCAGAAACACCGGATCAGGGAGGGATTTCTATAGGAACGGTGCTTCTGGACAGTGATGACACGGATCAGATTCTTACGGAAACAGGAGTAATAGAAAGTGAGAAAAGAACTTTTGGCAGCAGAGAGGGAATTTACCTGAGATTTCAGGATCTGGAGCAGGATAAAACTTTTAACCAGGTAATCTATCTTCTGTGCCCGGAGGAATACCAGGTTGTCATCATGAACATCGGAGATGATGTGACAAAAGAAGATGCGGTAAAATTTGCAGAAAATCTTTCTTTTGTGAAAACAGGTGAAATGGAGAAAACAAAAAACCTGTATTCCTGGAGTGAATACGTTTCACCGGAAACGGAAGAGGCGGAGCCTTTGGAGACTTCCATAGCAGAGAACGAGCTTTCTGTAGTAAAACCGGGGGAATGGCTGGAACAGAGAGTAACAGGTGAAACAGAAAACGGAGAATATCTGGAGCTGAATGAGATTCAGATGAGGGTAGATTCTGTACAGGTTTCTGACAATCTCAGTCTTCTGGATGGCGCAGTGCTTCCGGACGGATGGAAGGAGGCTCTGGGAAGCAACGGAAAGCTTGCAGAAAATAACCTGTCTTATATAAAAAGAGGAGATGGCGTGGAAACTCTGGATCAGGTGGTAAAAACGGAAACTATAGATCAGAAGCTGCTCTATGTGACTGTAACTTACAAAAATCCTACAGAAACACCAATTTATCATATGCTGTATCATGGAAGTCTGATGCTGATAGATAAAAAGGACGGAATGTATTCGGTCAGAGATGTTGAAGCTGAAAATTTTCAGAAAGACGGTGTGGAATACGATTTTGTAACAGGAAACGGCGTGGCCTCCAGCACAGAGATGACTTACTACAGTATTCACGACGAATATGGAAACGGCGGAAATTATATTCCTGTGCTGAAGGCAGGAGAAGAGGTGCAGGTGGACATGGCATGGATCGTAAACGAACCGGATCTTTCCAGGGCGTTTCTCAACCTTTCCGGAGAAGGTTCCTGCTGGGAATTTACAGAGACGGTAAGAGAAACCGGACTGGTGGATATCCGACAATAGAAAAATACGATTTTGGAGAGTTTTTCCGAGAAAAGCTTGACTTTATACTTACTACAACCCTTATAATGAAGCCATAAAATCACAGTGATTGAAAAATGGCGCTATCAGAAACACAAAGATCAGGTGAAAAAGGAGTGGAGTAAGTATTATGAATATTAAGGAAGCGGAAAATCTCAGCGGTATTTCCGGTCAGAATATCCGCTATTATGAAAAACAGGGACTGATCAGTCCCAAAAGGAATCGGATCAATTCCTACAGGGAATATGGAGAAGAGGATATCCGGATATTAAAGACCATTCGTATGCTGAGGATGCTGGATATGCCTATTGAGCAGATACGACTGATTCTTAAGGGAGATTTGTCTATGGGAGATGCCTTAGATATGCAGAAAGTGAGGCTGGAAGTACAGGCAAAGAAACTGCAGTCCGCCATTAGTTTTTGTGAGCAGATGGGTAAAGAGAAAAGAACCCTGAAGGAACTGGATATAGACAGCTGCCTGGAACAAATGGAAAAGAGTACTGCCAGAGACGGATATTTTACCCGTTGGGTGGAGGATTACAAAAAGATCGCACGGGAAGAGGCGCAGAGGGTCTTTACCTTTATACCGGATGATGCGGTGACAAATCCCCGGGAGTTTACAAATGCGCTTCTGGCATATGCAAAAGAAAAGAATCTGAATCTGGTGATTACAAAAGAAGGAATGTATCCGGAATTTGAGATTGACGGAGTGGAGTATAGGGCAGAACGAAATTATGGACGGGCCTATCGGGTACCGGTAGCCGTGATCCATTGTGAAATGATCCATCCGGAATTGTATGAAACAGAGATGGAGCCGAAACGCCGCCGTTGGGTAAAGATTTTGTATCATTCTCTTCCTGCACTGGGATTCATTTTTCTGATTTTTCTTATGATGGGCGGTACAGGAGGACTTTCTCTTTCAGAGTTTTTTACCACAAAAGAAGGCGTGATCCTTTTGATCCTGATCGTTATTCTGGGAATCTCAGAATTCATGCATTTTTATCTTCTTTACCGAAATATGGACGGACCGAGATAGAATGTCAAAAGGCTGTTGGTAAACGGATTACCGACAGCCTTTGTTGTCTACAAGGAGCATATTTAATTTTTTCCAACGGCGAAGTTCTTTAGCGGTGAAAAATAAATGCTGCTTCAGTTCTTCTGTAGGCTCCTGAGGGGTCAGAGTTACCAGACATTTAAAAGCGCAGGGCATATAATCGGCACTGGAAATGCCGCAGAGCAGTCCCTCTGTAAAATCACGGAGCTCCAGAGGATTAAAAATATAAAGAAGATCTTCCTCCAGGCTGTTGTACTGGTTTACGAAGGAAAAACGGATCAGCATATCACTGTAGACCACTTTGCCTGTATAGTAGATTTCACTGCTCCGTCCGGTAGGAGTTACGGCGCTGATGGACAGAGAGGCCTCATACTGACTGCCGTCCTCGCTTTGATGAATATGTATCACTCCGTCTTTCAGGCGCTTATACCTTCCATCGTAAAAATAGAAATAAAGCTTACGGGCCTGATAAAAAGGGCTTTTTATTTTATGTTCAGAGATGGGGGCTGTGAAAGGCCGTTCCGGCTGGTAATCCATAATCTGTGTTACATCAACGTGAAGGGCGGCTGCAATGTCGTAGAGGGTTTCTACATCCACAGTAATCTCCCCGGTTTCATATTTGCTGAGAGTTGCGCGGCTTTTATGAATAAGGTCTGCCAGCTGCTGAAGCGTCATCCCCTGATTTTTTCTGTGATTGCGGATACGTCCGCCAATATGTTTACTGATCTGGCTCAATTGATTCACCTTGTTTCGTAAGAATATACACTGTCTGCGTTTTAACAGTTAAAAAATCTATAATATACAGAAATGCATCTAAATTCTATCATAAAGAAACTTTTTACGTCAAGATTCTATTATAAAGAAACTTATGGAAATTTGCCCATTTTACTGTAATTGCCTATAATGGGCTGGTGCGGCAGATCTTAATAGTCTATAGAAAGTGGTAAGCATATCTTTCTGTACAGGAATTACAGATCGCTGTCTCTGATTCCTCAGAATAGAGAAATCAAGTATTACAGTAAAGTGAGGACATATTTATGGAAAAGAAAGCAGGAAGCTTCAGCGGATCCCTGGGATTTGTGCTGGCGGCAGCGGGAAGCGCTGTAGGAGTTGGCAACATATGGCGTTTTCCTTATCTGGCAGCTCAGGATGGAGGCGGACTTTTTATTCTTGTATATCTGGTTCTGGTACTGACATTTGGCTTTACGCTTCTTACAACGGACATTGCTATTGGACGAAGAACAAAAAAGAATGCGTTGTATGCTTTTGGCGCGATTTCTCCAAAGTGGAATTTTCTCGGAAAACTGACATTTCTTGTTCCGGCTCTGATCATGACATACTATTCTGTGATTGGCGGATGGGTTACCAAATATGCGGTGACATATCTGAGCGGAAAGAGCAGTGCAGCAGCTGAAGACTCATATTTTACTGACTTTATTACAGCTCCTGTCGCTCCTATTGTATTTATGCTTGTTTTTCTTGCAATTACAGCATTTGTAGTATATGCCGGTGTGGATAAAGGAATTGAGCGTTTCTCAAGACTGGTAATGCCCGGGCTTCTTATTATGATTATCTGTATTGCAGTTTTTTCGCTGACACTGAAGCATACAGATGAAAGCGGAAACGTACGCACAGGAATTCAGGGTCTGGCGGTTTATCTTATTCCCAATTTTGAAGGTCTTACTTTCTCAAAGTTTCTGAAGATTCTTCTGGATGCAATGAGCCAGCTGTTTTTCTCATTAAGTGTGTCCATGGGAATTATGATCACCTATGGTTCTTATGTAAAAAAAGATGTGGATCTGAACAAATCTATCCGTCAGATAGAATTTTTTGATACGGGTGTAGCTCTGCTGGCAGGTATGATGATTATTCCGGCAGTATATGTATTTTCCGGTACAGAAGGCATGGCTTCCGGCCCAAGTCTGATGTTTGTATCTCTCCCTAAGGTATTCCATGCAATGGGAAAGGCAGGGATTATCGTAGGACTTGCATTTTTTATCATGGTTGCTTTTGCAGCTCTGACCTCCTGCGTATCGATTATGGAAACACTGGTGGCAAGCTGCATGACACTGTTCAAAACAACAAGGAAAAAAATGAGTCTGATCATCGGAGTGATTTCTGCAGCAGCAGCCATAGTGATATGCCTTGGCTACAATGTATTTTACTTTGAACTTGAACTTCCAAACGGACAGACGGCACAGCTTCTGGATGTTATGGACTATATCAGCAATTCCTTCCTGATGCCTTTGATTTCTTTTCTTACCTGTATTTTTGTGGGATGGGTTATCAAGCCAAAATGGATACAGGAAGAAATGGAATCCAGCGGTCACGTATTTCAGCGTAAAAAAATGTATTCCTTTATGATCCGCTATGTGGCGCCTGTGATCATGGCAGTACTTTTCCTGCAGTCCACAGGACTTCTGAAATAAAAGCAGAGCAAAATAAGATAAGAGCATGATTTTCTGTACCTTTTTCAAGAAGTGCGATCAGTCCCCTGATGGTTTCTCCAATTTCTTCAGGAGTGGAGGGAACCAGGGTATTGTCCAGCTTGATAGAAAGCACGATCAATACAATCTCTGCCAGGGCAGCAGGATAGTCAAAGTGAATCTCACCGTTATCAATGCCCTGCTGGATGATCTGGGTCAGAGTGGGTTTCAGCTTACTGATCAGATGTTTGAGATATTGATGGTGGAGAAAGGTTTCAGCTTGAGCGCTTTCTGCTTTTCCGGTGGAATCTTATTACAAAAAATGGTGAAAATGTTTCTCCGGAAGAACTGGAAAACAAGATCGGTGAACATCGTCTGGTGCAGGAAATTCTGGTAAGGGAAAGTAATGGCGTCATTGAGGCGGAGATCTTCCCGGATTATGAGTACGCAAAGAAAAAAGAAATCACAGAGATCCAGGCTGTGTTGCAGGAAGTGGTGGATGATTATAACAAGACTGCACCTGCTCATAAGAGCGTTTACAGCCTTAAAGTCAGAGAGACAGAATTTGAAAAAACACCTTCCAAAAAAATAAAAAGATATTAAGGAATAAATCTCCGGAACAGATTGTTTCCGGGGATTTTTGTCTTCTTGATTTTTCTCTTCTGATACCATACAATAAGATTGAAAGACATATTTTGTGAAAGAAAATTGGAGCAGAAAAGATGAAAAAACACAGACGATTACAGCTGATCTCCCGTTTTTTTGTGGGAGCCAGAGGCGCTTTTGCGGCAGCAGTGGCTGCCTCTTTTATTACTACCGTATTAAATTCTCTGACGCCCCAGATATTCCGGTTTACCATTGATTCGGTGCTGGGAAGCAGCAGATATCCGTATTTGTCAGAGCATTTGTGGGTGATGGCGCTGATCCTGGCGGCAGTGGCTCTTCTTTCCGGCGCTGCCATGTTTGTAAGCAGATATCAAACTGCCAGAGCAGGAGAGAATTTTGCCAAAAATATGAGGGATACTTTGTTTACCCATGTACAGAAACTTCCTATGAGCTGGCATGATAAAAACCAGACAGGAGATATCATCCAGCGTTGTACTTCCGATGTGGAAGTGATACGGATTTTTGTGGTTACGCAGCTTCTGGAAGTGTTCCGCACGATTTTTCTGGTGGCGGTTTCCTTTGGGATGATGGTTGCCATGAATGTGAAGCTTTCCATGATCGTTCTTTTATTTGTGCCTCTGGTAGTTGTGTATTCGGCTGTTTTTTACCGGTTGATCGCAAGGCGTTTTACGGATGCAGACGAGGCGGAGGGAGCGCTGTCCACAGTGGTGCAAGAGAATGCTACCGGCGTCCGGGTTGTCCGGGCCTTCGGGCGGGAAAAATATGAGATGGACCGATTTCTGGAGAAGAATAATGCTTTTGCAAATTTATGGATCCGTCTGGGAACTCTTTCCGGTCTTTACTGGGGCGTGGGGGACCTGATCACAGGTCTTCAGGTTGTTACGATCATTGTACTGGGAGCTGTGGAAGCAGTACATGGAAATATTTCCGTAGGAGAATTTGTGGCTTTTGCTTCCTATAATACTGCTCTGGTATGGCCAATCCGGGGGCTGGGAAGGATCTTATCTGACATGAGTAAGGCCGGTGTGTCCTTTGACCGTGTAGACTACATACTGGGCAGTCAGGAGGAGGGATATCAGAAAGAGCCTTCTTCTGAAGTTTTCGCGAAACATGTGGAAAGAGGCGGGGAACTGTGGAAATCTTATGATATTTCCTTCAGTCATGTGGATTTTCAGTATGAGGATGGCAAAAAGGTGCTGGATGATGTATCTTTTCACATTCCTCAGGGAGCTACTTTTGGGATTCTGGGAGGTACAGGAAGTGGAAAATCTACGATTGTACAGCTGCTGGAAAGGTTTTATTCCCTGAAAGACCAGAGGAGTTCCATCACCATTGGAGGAAAGGATATCCGGGAGATTCCTCTGGAACAGCTGCGCCGTAATATTGGAATGGTACTTCAGGAACCCTTTCTTTATTCCAGAACCATCCGGGAAAATATTGCTGCCTCCAGACCGGACGCGACGATGGAGGAAATCCGTGAAGCGGCCCGGATCGCCTGTGTGGATGATGCTATCATGAGCTTTCCGGACGGATATGAAACCCTGGTCGGTGAAAGGGGCGTTACTCTTTCAGGAGGACAGAGGCAGCGTGTCGCCATTGCCCGGATGCTTCTTCAGAAAGCGCCGATCATGGTATTTGACGATTCCCTTTCTGCTGTGGATTCAGAGACAGACCACAAGATCCGTCAGGCTCTGAAGGAGTGTATGAAGAATACTACAGTAATCCTGATCTCTCATCGTATCACGACACTTATGGGGGCTTCTCAGATTCTGGTTCTGAATCAGGGAAAAATGGAAGAAATGGGAACCCATCAGGAGCTGATAGAAAGAAACGGGATCTACCGGCAGGTTTATGAGATACAGATGAGTCATGACGACAGAAAAGAGGTGAGAAGCAATGGCAGCTTATGAAGAACAGGAGTATACGAAGCCTTTTCAGTTTAAAATCTGGGCAAAAATGCTGCCCTACTTCAAACCCTATAAAAAATATTTTTTTATCACCTTCAGCCTGAATATTCTTCTGGCAGGAGTGGATGTGCTGGTTCCTTTGTTCCAGAGTTATGCCATCGATCATTTTATCATTCCGGATTCTCTGAAAGGGATCCATGCCTTTGCTTTGGTATATGTAGCAGTGATCGTGGCGCAGACCATCAGCGTGTATCTGTCTGTACATGCAGCGACAACTATTGAAATGAATATAGGAAAGGATCTGAAATGGGCGCAGTTCAGACACCTGCAGACCTTATCTTTTTCTTATTATAATACCACTCCGGTGGGATATATTCACGCTCGTGTTATGAGTGATACGCTGCGCATTGCAGGAATGATCGCCTGGGGGCTGGTGGATATGTTCTGGGCGTTGATCTATGTGGCAGGAGTGTTCGCCATTATGTTCTTTCTGAATGCCCGGCTTGCTTTTCTGCTTCTTCTGATCGTGCCCTGTATTGCTGTGCTGACTGTGTTTTTTCAGAATCGAATCCTTCACTGGAACAGAAAGGTCCGTAAGATCAATTCACAGATCACAAACGCTTATAATGAGGGAATCACTGGAGTAAAAACCTCTAAAAGCATGGTCATTGAGAAAGATAATGAACAGGCATTTTTTAAGATCACAGAAGATATGAGATACGCGGGATGCAGGGCGGCGAAGCTGAATGCGATCTTTATTCCAACAATCCTTTTTTTCAGTTCGGTAGCTTCAGCTCTGGTTCTTTCCAGAGGCGGTTACATGGTACAGAAGGATCTGATTCAGCTGGGAACGCTGTCTGTATTTATCTCCTATGCGGTGGTTATTTTTGAACCGATCCAGCAGCTGGCAAGGCTTCTTGCAGATCTGATTTCCTGTCAGGCTAATATTGAGCGTGTTATGGATCTTTTAAGCCAGGAGCCAAATGTAGTGGACGGCAGGGAAGTACAGGAAAAATATGGAGATAATTTCCAGCCTACAAAAGAAAACTGGGAAAAAATCAGGGG
>Reeses_p1__coassemble_1481_pt1 | contig 11057 bp, 13 predicted proteins | sample Reeses_p1__metabat2_low_PE_012 | metagenome-assembled genome bin Reeses_p1 | reverse complement strand
CATCAGGAGGATATTATCATGAACATGATCATTCAAATCGTAACAGCAATCGCACTGGTTCTCAGCATTATCGTACCTTTTGGCTGCTATTTCCTTGGAGAAAAAAGCAAAAAACGTTATAAACGTACATTGGCAGTAAACTGTTTTCTGTTCTTCGGCGTTATCCTTGTAGCTTCTGTCGTAATGTTTGCAGGAACTGCAAGCGTACAGGCTGCTTCCGGTGCTGAAAGCGGACTTGCTACCGGTCTTGGCTATATTGCAGCCGCTCTTGTTACAAGTATTTCCGGTCTTGGTTCCGGTATTGCCGTTGCCAGCTCCGCAAGCGCTGCTCTTGGCGCATTAAGCGAAGACGGTTCTCTTTTTGGTAAATCTATTATCTTCGTAGCTATGGCCGAAGGTATCGCTCTTTACGGACTGATCATCTCCTTTATGATCCTTGGTAAACTTTAAGAGGCATAATCTATGAAAATGTATTTAATCAGCGACAACATCGACACCTACACAGGCATGCGCCTGGCGGGTGTCGAGGGCGTAGTCGTCCATGAGCGTCAGGAACTTCGTGAAGCTCTGGAACGCACCATCGCAGACAAAGAAATCGGGATCATTCTCCTTACAGAAAAATTCGGAAGAGAATTCCCGGAAATCATTGATGACGTCCGGCTCCACCACAAAACTCCCCTGATCATTGAAATTCCTGACAGACATGGTACTGGACGGAAACCGGATTTTATCACTTCATATGTCAATGAAGCAATCGGACTGAAATTATAGGCAGGAGAAAACATGACAATAGATGAAAAACTGCAGCATTTTTATGATGTTTCTATAGAGGAAGCAAAAAAAGATGCCGCAAAAGAAATCCAGGAGCATCGAGAATCACTTTCCCAGATGCTGAATGAACACAAAGATGCCCGCAGACAGGGTGCTGAGGCAGAAATCAAGGCGGAAGCCGATCATGTCCGCAGAGAGATCAACAAAGCTCTTGCAGCAGAGCAGATCACACTGAAACGTCACTGGTCCAGAAAACAGGAAGAGCTGAAAGACAACCTCTTCTCAGCAGTCAGAAAAAAAGTTGATGCATTTATGCAGTCACCGGAATATCTGGATTACCTCTGCAAACAGATCCGAAACGTTCAGGAGTTTGCCGGGACAGATCCGGTACACATTTCTATTTCCTCCGGCGACAGTGACAAGCTGGATATCCTTACCGCAAAAACCGGCGCAGAGCTTACCCTTTCCAAAGATGATTTTATCGGCGGTGTACGCGCTGCTATTCCGGAAAAAAATATCATGATCGACAATTCCTTCCTGGAAGAGCTGGAATCTATGCGTAAAGAATTCAAATTTGACGGAGGTCTGAACCATGAATAAAACAGGTATTATCTATGGAATCAACGGTCCTGTCATCTACCTGAAAGGTGACCCCGGATTCAAGATCTCCGAGATGGTCTATGTAGGAAAAGAAAATCTGGTAGGCGAGGTTATCGGTCTGAAAAAAGGCATGACCACCGTTCAGGTTTTTGAGGAGACCACCGGACTCCGCCCAGGTGAAACCGTTACCGGAACCGGCGACGCCATCTCCGTACTTCTTGGTCCTGGTATCATCCATAATATTTTTGACGGTATCCAGCGTCCTCTGGAAGAAATTGCAAAAAACTCCGGAAAATATATTTCCAGAGGTGTCAGTGTAGATTCTCTGGACACAGAAAAAAAATGGCACACACATATTACAGTCAAGGAGGGGGATGTTGTGGGTCCCGGCACTATCATCGCCGAGACACAGGAAACAGCCTCCATTCTTCACAAATCCATGGTTCCGCCCACCATTACAGACGGTACTGTAATCAAGGCGGCCCCCGATGGAGACTATAACATTCTGGAGCCTATCGTAACTCTCCAGCTTCCTGATGGAAGTACAAAGGAGCTGGCTCTGGCACAGAAATGGCCGATCCGTATCCCGCGTCCTACCCAGCTGCGATTCCCGGCAAGCGTTCCTCTGGTAACCGGACAGCGTATCCTGGATACCTTGTTCCCTATTGCCAAAGGCGGTACAGCTGCGGTTCCCGGTGGTTTTGGTACAGGAAAAACCATGACCCAGCATCAGATTGCCAAGTGGTCTGATGCAGATATCATCATTTATATTGGCTGCGGAGAACGTGGAAACGAGATGACTCAGGTTCTGGAAGATTTCAGTAAGCTGATCGACCCGAAATCAGGAAACCTGATGATGGACCGTACCACACTGATCGCCAACACTTCCAACATGCCTGTTGCCGCACGAGAGGCCTCTATTTATACCGGTGTGACACTGGCTGAGTACTACCGCGACATGGGCTACGATGTAGCGATCATGGCAGACTCCACCTCCCGTTGGGCAGAAGCGCTCCGTGAGCTTTCCGGACGTCTGGAGGAAATGCCTGCAGAGGAAGGCTTCCCGGCTTATCTGGCATCCAAGCTTTCCGCCTTTTATGAACGAGCTGGAATGATGCAGAACTTAAACGGAACAGAAGGTTCTGTATCCATTATCGGTGCTGTATCCCCTCAGGGCGGTGATTTTTCCGAGCCGGTTACCCAGAATACCAAGCGTTTTGTCCGCTGCTTCTGGGGACTGGATAAATCTCTGGCCTATGCCCGCCATTTCCCGGCGATCCACTGGCTGACCAGCTACAGTGAATACCTGGAAGATCTTTCTCCCTGGTACCGCGCCAATGTATCTCCGAAATTTGTCACCGACCGAAATCAGATCATGGCGATTCTCAACCAGGAAAGCTCTCTGATGGAGATCGTTAAGCTGATCGGAAGCGATGTTCTTCCTGATGACCAGAAGCTTACTCTGGAAATCGCCAGAGTAATCCGTCTCGGCTTCCTTCAGCAGAATGCATTCCATGACGAAGACACCTGTGTTCCTATGGAAAAACAGTTCCAGATGATGGAGATCATCCTTTATCTTTACGAAAAATCCCGTGCTCTTGTAAACAGGGGAATGCCTGTTTCCGTACTGAAAGAGGACAACATTTTTGAGCGGATTATTTCCATTAAATATGATGTTCCCAATAACCAGCTGGAAAAATTCGACCAGTACAGAAAAGATATTGATGAGTTCTATGACAATGTATTAAAGAAAAACGGCTGACAGGAGGAAAGTTTTTATGGCAATCGAATATTTGGGATTAAGCGAGATAAACGGCCCTCTGGTAGTCCTGGAAGGGGTAAAAAACGCCGCTTATGAAGAAATTGTTGAATTTCACATGGATGACGGCACACAGAAAATTGGCCGTATTGTAGAAATTTATGAAGATAAAGCCGTGATCCAGGTTTTTGAAGGAACTGATAATATGTCCCTGACAAACACACATACACGGCTTACCGGACATCCTATGGAAATCGGGCTGTCTCCTGATATCCTTGGACGTACCTTTAACGGAATCGGCGAGCCTATTGACGGTCTTGGAGAAATTGTGCCTGAAGTAAAACTGAACATCAACGGTCTTCCGCTGAATCCGGTTTCCCGTGAATATCCACGAAACTATATCAACACAGGTATCTCTGCCATTGACGGACTGACCACTCTGATCCGCGGGCAGAAACTTCCTATTTTTTCCGGAAACGGTCTTCCACACGATAAACTGGCTGCACAGATTGTACAGCAGGCTTCTCTTGGAAGTGATTCCGATGAAAACTTTGCCATTGTGTTTGCTGCAATGGGTGTAAAATATGACGTAGCTGAATTTTTCCGCCGTACCTTTGAGGAAAGCGGCGCTTCTGATCATGTTGTCATGTTCCTGAACCTGGCAAACGACCCGGTGGTGGAACGTCTTCTTACTCCGAAGATCGCTCTCACTGCCGCTGAATACCTTGCCTTTGAAAAGGGAATGCACATCCTGGTCATCCTGACTGACATCACCTCCTTCTGTGAAGCTATGCGAGAGGTTTCCTCCTCCAAAGGAGAAATCCCTTCCCGAAAAGGTTATCCGGGATATCTTTACAGTGAACTTGCCACTCTTTATGAGCGCGCAGGTATCGTTCAGGGCGGAACCGGATCTGTTACACAGATTCCTATCCTGACTATGCCTAATGATGATATCACGCATCCTATCCCCGACCTTACCGGATATATCACAGAAGGTCAGATTGTTCTGGATCGCCAGCTCCACGGACAGGCAGTTTATCCGCCAATCAACGTGCTTCCTTCCCTTTCCCGTCTGATGAAGGACGGCATCGGAGAAGGCTTTACCAGAGAAGACCATCAGGATGTGGCAAATCAGCTGTTCTCCTGTTATGCAAAAGTAGGCGACGCCAGAGCCCTTGCTTCCGTTATCGGTGAAGACGAGCTCTCTCCTCTGGACAAGCAGTATCTGGTGTTTGGTAAAGCATTTGAGGCCGAATTTGTCGGACAGACAGAAACAGAAAACAGAAGTATTACTGAAACCCTTGATAAGGGCTGGGAGCTTCTGGGACTTCTTCCAAAAGAAGAGCTTGACCGAATCGATACAAAGATCCTGAACAAATACTATAAAGAAACTGTCCGCTGAAAACCGGCGAACAGAAGATCAACGGAGGTGATTTCTTGGATCCGAATACCTTTCCCACCAAGGGAAATCTTATACTTGCCAAAAACTCTCTGGCACTTTCCCGTCAGGGCTTTGAGCTGATGGATAAAAAAAGAAACATCCTTATCAAAGAAATGATGGATCTCATCGATCAGGCCAAGGATATCCAGGCGCAGATTGACGAAACCTTCCGTACTGCCTACAGAGCACTCCAGAAGGCCAATATGGAAATTGGTATTGCCTTTGTGCAGCAGATTTCCTATACTGTGCCTGTAGAAAATTCCATCCGAATTAAAACACGAAGTGTTATGGGCACAGAAATTCCTCTGGTGGAATATGATGCCCAAAGCACCAATACTCCCACCTATGCCTATTACAGCACAAAGATGTCCCTGGATCAGGCCAAGGCAGAATTTGAAAAGGTTAAAGAACTTTCTATCCGCCTTTCCATGATTGAAAATGCAGCCATTCGCCTTGCCGCTAATATCAAAAAGACTCAGAAACGCGCCAATGCGCTGAAAAACATCACAATACCCAGATATGAGACTCTTACAAAAGACATCCAGAATGCTCTGGAGGAAAAAGAAAGAGAAGAATTCACAAGACTCAAGGTCATCAAGCGAATGAAACAGAATAACTCTTAAAGTTTCAACGATATCCACAGTTATACACAAATCCACCGGAAAGGAGAGCACTCTTCTTTCCGGTGGATTTTTTTACTATATTTTTTATAAAACTACCTGATGTTGCTTTATTCACCCTCAACCACAATATATTGATTTGTTTGTATAACAAAACTTTTCTCATTATTGTCAGATAATTTGTTTATCAAACCATAAAATCTTTCTTTTGTACAAAATATTTACCTTTATTTTCACATTAAAAAAGTCAATAGATTTTTTTACTTTTTTGTCGAAAAAAGCAAATTCATGATTATTAACCAAAACATCTGTTTTTTGTCTGCTTATGTAAATCAGGTATTCCACATACCTTTCCTGTGGATAATGTGGATAACTTTGTGCATAACTTGATTTTATAAGGTTTTCCACGTTTTCTATTTGTGGAAAACTTTTACACCTCAATGTGTATAATCTACAGCTTTCGACATTCTTTGTGCAATCTGCCAAACCCTCGATTATTTCAGATAAGTTCCGACACCAACCGGTGTTTCATAATCATAATCGGAGATCTTAATTCCGGACGCAGAGGTACTGGCATGGATGATCTTTCCTTTTCCAATATAAAGTGCCACATGACTGATCCCACCTCCATAAAAAACCAGATCTCCCACTTCCATTTCACTGATTTCTTTTTTTCTGGAAGCATTAAACTGTGCAGATGCCACTCTTGGGAGCTCATATCCAAATTCCCTGAATACAGACATCACAAACCCGGAACAGTCAGCGCCTTTGGTAAGACTGGTACCACCGTAAACATATGGATTTCCTTCAAACTGCAGGGCAAAGTTTACAAGATCTTTTCTCTCTGCCACACGTTTCCTCTCCACTTTACGATTGGATTCTTCCACCATAGCTGCAATCTTTTCCGCACGCTCCGCGGAAGCTCTTCTTTCAGCCGCAATATTTTTCTGTACCTTCAGTTCCTGATACTCCTGCCCTTTTTCCTGAGCATGAGCCGCCATGTCGTTTACCATAGCGGTGATACTTTCTGTCTCTATTCCTTCGCTGCCATCTGTAAAGGTATCCTCTTCCACTGCCGCCTCTGTTATCCCGTCACTGAAATCCGCTGCGGAAACACCAGTTAAAATCATAGAAGTTACACATATACCTAACAATACTGCTGTAATTTTTTTAAACATTGAACTCTCCTTTTTATTCCTGTTCACACTCGGTTCCGCCGTCAATTGCTGTTTTGTTTCCTAAAAAAAACAAAACAGATAACTCACGGCCACATTCAACTGCGTATGTTACCATGAATTTACCTGTTTTGTCAAATTTTATTACATTTTTGTTACATTAAAACAAACTAAAGTCTTCTCAAAAACTCGTGATACTTTTGCTTCACTTCCCTTTGTCTGGCCTCGCTTATAGGAAGAACCGCGTTGTTTTCCATCTCAACTCTGTCCGGATAATATCTGCATACTCCATGAGGATTTATCAGATATGACTGATGGATCCGAATAAAAGGACAGCAGCCTTGTTCCAAATCCTTTTCTATTGTCCCAAGTCGTCCATAGAAAGTATCGTTTTCCTCCTTTCCATGAAGGATGATCTGCCTTCTGTGGCTTTCAAAATACAGAATATCCCTGAAAGGAATACGAAATGTCGCGTGTCTGCTTGAATAAGTAAAATAGTGCAAATGCCTCTGTATCCTCTCCAGTGCCCGGGTAAAGTATTCTTCGAACTTTTCTTCATCCAAAGGCTTTTTAAGATATCGAAAAGGCTCTGTTTCAAACATTTCCGTAAAATAAGTCTCATGAGAGGTTGTGTAAATTACAAGTACTTCCGAAAGCTTCTTCTTTACCTCCCGAACTGTATATATCCCATCTCTTTTTCCCATTTCAACATCCATGTATACAAGATCATAGAAACTATCATTAAAAACTGCCTGCAGAAAACTTTCCCCATCTGAAAATACTTCTGTATCTATTCGGACACCTTCCTTCTTTCCATAATCCAAAATTTTTTCTTCCAATGCTGCTGCAAACTGCACATCATCATCACATACCGCAATATTTATCATAATACTCCTCTCCCCTTTCATTTGATTATGTTTCTTACTGAAACATTTTTATTTCTATCCGTTTTTTATCCACTTTATTTTTTTCTCATATGATTATATTTCTCTGATTTTTAGTTTCTAATTCCGACTGTTTTTTCTTCTTTCTAACAAAAGGAGAAAAATCATGGATACGACTAACTTTATTTCCACTCTCAACCAGGCAAAACAGGGCAGCACACAGGCTCAGGAAATGCTAATCCGCAAATTTCTGCCTTTGATACGTAAATATGCATATAAATGTCATGCAATGGAATTTGAAGATGCACAGCAGGAACTGATCTTTGCTCTTTTAACAGCTGTACGCTCCATAACGTATATTCAAAACGAAGGAGAATGTATCCGTTATCTTCAAAAGGGAATACTGAATCATTTTAAATATCTTTGCCGTACTTCTATTCGCCATAAGGAATACGAACAAATATCAGCAACAGATAACTTCACCATACTTCCAGCTTATGGGGATTTCAGCCTTATAGATCTAAATCTTTCACTTGCCCAGTATATGAAATCCCTTTCACCAACCAAACAGAGTATTTTGCAGTACGCACTTATTGATGAATACTCCAGTTCTGAAATTGCAGCTAAACTACAGCTCTCCGTTCAATATGTAAACCGTGTAAAAAAGGAATTTCTGGCAGAAAGGAGAAAATTCACATGAAATCCGAACATACGATACAACTCCTGTTATCCTGGATAATCACCTGGATCAGCACCAAATTTCAGGCATTTGGCATACTGCTCCTGTGCCTTTTATTCCTTATGTTCATTGATTATATCACAGGAATGCTTGCCAGCCGTAAAGAAGGGATTGAGCACCCTGACGATACTTCTTACGGATGGAGTTCCCAAAAGGGCTATTTAGGAATTATGAAAAAAACCGGATGCTGGCTGATCATCTGCAGCGTTTTTTTTGTAGATGAACTACTGCTTCATTCTGCAAAAAGTCTTGGAATCACCTATCCCGGAAACCTCTATCTTGGAGTTTTTGTCACCGTATGGTACTCTCTTAATGAAGTATTATCTATTATTGAAAATGCCGGCCGAATGGGGGTTCCCATTCCTCAGAAACTCAAAACATACATTTCCATTCTAAAAAAAGAAATTAATAATAAAGACAGCCTTCCATAATGAAGAGCTGTCTCTTTTAATCCAGTCTCAACAGCTCATGTATCTTTGCTTTTACACAAGCCCTGTGTGCAGCACTGACCGTTAATTCTACTCCATTTTCCATAATGATCTTTGAAGATTGGTATTGGGATATATGATGATAGTTTACTAGATATGACTGATGAATCCTGATAAAAGGAATAACGGAATTTTCCAGTTCCACTTCAATATCGGACAGTTTCCCATAGAAATAATCTGTACCTTGCTTTGTATGAATATAAATTTTACGATATATGCTTTCAAAATAAAGGATATCTTTTAGCCGTATTTTATTTTCCCGATAATGATTTCTATAAGAAAAATAAAGAATCCTTGTCTCCAGAATATCCAACGCTTTCTTCAGGCATTGCCGAAACTGATCCGGATACAGCGGTTTCTTCAAAAATCCAACTGGACTCACCTCAAACAATTGAAGCGCGTATTCTTCATAACCAGAAATATAAATCAGCTGTACATCTTCATCAATTTCTCTGATTGTTTTTGCTGCACGGATACCATCTATTTGTTTCATCTCTATATCCATAAAAATAATATCAAAACAGTTTCCCTGCCGTATGGATTCCAACAGCGTAGATCCATCAAAATAAACACAAGTCTCAAAAGAATATGCCCTGCCAAAATCCAAAATCAGTTCTTCTACCCGCGTTGTAAATACAACGTCATCATCACAAATAGCAACTCTTATCATTTCTTATCCTCCAGATATTTATTCAGCATTACCTGAAATGACAGAAGAAATTCTCTTTCCTCTTCGTTTAAAGGACGTTGTATCTCAATTGTTAAAGGTTCTTTTCTCTCATGCATTGATGAAATACAGCCTTCCAGCAATTCATTTGGTGTAGTATCCAAAATCTCACACAGTCTGATCAGAATATAAAGAGTACAGGTTTTATGCCCATTTTCAAGATTACTATAATGACCACTGGATATTCCTAATTTTTCTGCAACATAATCTTGTTTAAAACCTTTGAGATCTCTGATTGCTTTTATTTTCTGTCCGATAAGATAATTATATTTTTTTAGTTCTGTTTTGTTATACTCCATACGATGTCTCCTTTTTACACCATTGTACGGAGTATAGTCTGCAAACTTAAGTTTCTATAAGAATTATTTGTTTTCTATAAGACAATTCCATAGGTTATTTCAAGCAAAATCCTCAGTATCGACAGGAACAAAATCCCTTAATATCCTGTCTGATGATATTCCAAATTCCCTGCATATTCCAATCAACACTTCTATGGGACAGCTCCTGTTTCCCTTTTCTATATTATTGTAATAAGAATAAGAAATCCCCAATATCTCGGCCATTTCAGGCTGAGATATATTACGCTGCATCCGTTCCTGACGTATACGATGACCTATTAATACCGCATATTCTTTTCCCATCATTTTTTCTCCCGATCAGGTTTATTTTCTGCCCTGGGAAGCATCACGGATACCTGAAAAATTCCCTTTTCCACATTTATATAAAGACTTCCCTGACATTCCTCTACCGCACGTTTTACTGATAATAATCCCATTCCGTGATCCTCGTCGTTTTTAGTTGTAAGAAAATAGGAGCCCTTTTTCCTTAAACTTTTTTCTATGCATGGGTTTTTTATCAAAATGAAAAGATTATCTTTTTTCAGCATCATTTCCAAATAAATCTGTCTTTTACTTTCCTTTATTTTTTGTGTTCCTTCAATGGCATTATCCAATAAATTCCCAATTATAATACACAAATTATCTTCTGGAAATCTCAGATCGAAAGGAATCGTTACTTCAGCCCGAAAACCAATGTTAAGCGATTTCATATAGGGGATTTTATAATTAATCAGTCCATCAACCAATATGTTTCCACTATTTACAACACCCCGTTGAGATAATCCTCTGGAATTTAATAATTCATCTATATATTTACAAACTTCCTCGTCCTTCTTCTGGCGGATCAGTTCTTCCATATAGATCAGATGATTTTTCATGTCATGTTTCAGAAGACGAAATTCTTTCACAGCCTCTTCTCTTTCAGAAATCTGGATGCGATAAGCTTCCACCTGCGTCTGATAAACCATATTACGTGTCTCCAGTTCAGCCTTTTCACCCAAACCTTCATAGATTTTAATAATGATGATTGACATTCCCATCATAATAGTCGCAATTAAAACTGCATAATAATCATCTGTCGCGTTTTCCTGATGTATGTAAATACGATATACTCCCCAATCGACCATAACTGTAGCAAATGCTAATAATAAAAGTATTAGATTACTTTGACTCCTAATTTTATGCATTTGGGGCTTGGAAATAACTCGTCTAAGAAACAGCATAAAAAAAACTAATACACATTGAGATAATAGTCTTGCATAATTATAATATCCTATACTAAAAATTATCTTTTCTTTATAAGATAATGAAAAAATAAAAAAAACAATATATTCACATAAAGAGCCCATAGATACCCATAAAACATTAATAAAAAATATCCTACTGACTTTTCCTGTATAAAGAATAAGTTCATATATGAAAAACAGTATAATAACTACAAGAATATTCACCCATGGATTTATATGTGGAAATAATGATAATCCAATATATATTGTACATATTGCTATATAATTC
>Reeses_p1__coassemble_1381_pt1 | contig 11612 bp, 7 predicted proteins | sample Reeses_p1__metabat2_low_PE_012 | metagenome-assembled genome bin Reeses_p1 | reverse complement strand
GAAAAAAGCATATCTGATCGAAAAAAATATGCCTGCAGACAAACTTCTTACTATTCTGAAACAGGCGGAAGAAGAAAGAAGAAACGGAGTTCAGGTAAATCTTTCTATTATGAAGAAAAATAAGAAATTCCAGAAAGAACAGATGATGGGCGAGGGATACACCGAGTTTGTTGAGTTTTTCCGGGATAAACTATAAAAAGGAGTAAATATCATGGCAGAAAGCATGAAGGGACTGCACAGAACCTGCCGCTGTGCGGAAGTGACAAATGAGATGACAGGAAATAAGGTAACGCTGATGGGATGGGTTCAGAAAGCCAGAAACAAGGGCGGTATCGTGTTTGTAGATTTAAGAGACCGTTCCGGAATCATGCAGGTGATTTTTGAAAACGGAAGCATTGATGAAGAAGGGTTTGAGAAAGCCGGAAAACTGAGAAGTGAATTTGTTATCGCGGTTACCGGTATCGTGGAAAAAAGAGGCGGCGCAGTAAATGAAAATCTTGCTACCGGTGAGATTGAACTTCGCGCAAATGAACTTCGTGTTCTGGCTGAATCAGAGGTTCCGCCGTTCCCCATTGAAGAAAACAGCAAAACAAAAGATGAGATTCGTCTGAAATATCGTTATCTGGATCTGAGAAGACCGGATCTTCAGAGAAATCTGATGCTGAAAAGCAAGGTTGCCATGCTTACAAGAAAATTCTTTGCAGAGGAAGGTTTTCTTGAGGTTGAGACTCCGATCCTTGGAAAGACAACACCGGAAGGTGCAAGAGATTATCTGGTTCCATCCAGAGTACATCCGGGAAGTTTCTATGGACTTCCACAGTCTCCTCAGCTTTATAAACAGCTTCTTATGTGTTCAGGCTATGATCGTTATATCCAGATTGCACGCTGCTTCCGTGATGAAGATCTTCGTGCAGACCGCCAGCCGGAATTTACTCAGATCGACATGGAATTGTCGTTTGTTGATGTAGATGACGTCATTGATGTAAACGAGAGATATCTTGCCTATGTATTTAAAGAAGTGCTTGGTTTGGATGTACAGCTTCCGATCCAGCGTATTACATGGCAGGAGGCTATGGACCGCTTTGGTTCTGACAAGCCGGATATGCGTTTTGGAATGGAACTCAATGATGTCAGCGAGGTTGTAAAGGACTGCGAATTTGTAGTGTTTAAGGGAGCTCTTGAAGCAGGTGGAACTGTCCGTGGTATCAATGCAGAGGGACAGGGTTCTATGCCGAGAAAGAAGATCGATAAACTGGTGGAATTTGCAAAAGGCTACGGAGCGAAAGGTCTTGCATATATTGCCATTGCAGAAGATGGAACAAGAAAATCTTCTTTTGCGAAATTTATGAAAGATGAGGAAATGGATGCTCTTGTACAGGCTATGGAAGGTAAGCCGGGAGACCTGCTTCTTTTTGCAGCTGATAAGAATAAGGTTGTTTATGATGTTCTGGGAGCTCTCCGTGTAGAACTTGCCAAGCAGATGGAACTTCTGGACAAAAATGAATACCGCTTTGTATGGGTAACAGAATTCCCGCTTCTTGAGTGGAATGAAGAAGAAAACCGCTTTACTGCAATGCATCATCCATTTACTATGCCTATGGAAGAGGATCTCCCTCTTCTGGATACAGATCCGGGCAAGGTTCGTGCAAAAGCATATGATATTGTTCTGAACGGAAATGAGATCGGTGGAGGAAGTGTCAGAATCCACCAGAACGACATTCAGGAAAAAATGTTCCAGATGCTTGGATTCACTGAGGAATCTGCTTACGAGCAGTTCGGATTCCTCCTGAATGCATTTAAATATGGAGTACCGCCTCATGCAGGACTGGCATATGGACTTGACCGTCTGGTGATGCTTATGGCAAAGGTCGACAGTATCCGTGATGTCATTGCTTTCCCAAAAATAAAGGATGCATCCTGTCTTATGACACAGTCTCCAAGCCAGGCAAGCAGTGTGCAGCTGGAAGAACTTGGTCTGGAAATTACAGAAGAAGAAACAGAAGAATAAAAACGATAAAAGAAAATCCCCTTTTCTCAGGAATAGCAGTTCCGAAGGAAAGGGGATTTTTATGAAGAAAGTAAGATTTAAAGTGCTACTCTTCAGAGTTTTCTTCCTCTGCAAGAGGAGTAACGCTGAGATTACCGAATATCCCGGCTCCGATGGAATGACCGTCGTCCTGAAGTTTCCAGGAAGCGCCGTCATTTGTCAGTATAAAAACCGCAGGATGAGTCAGAGTCCCTGTGTTTTTTTCAATATTGCGGAGAAGCAGTTCCAGAGAATGGTTGTAACGTTTCTGGGCGCCGTCAATGACTGCTTCCGGAGATGCAAGATATTCATCCAGTTCTTTTTGATAATCTTTCAGGATCGCATCACTGTCAAAAGTTGTAATCTCCGTCTGAATCACTGCATAATAGCTTTCTACATCAGAGTCAGTGATCTTAAAATCGAAAGTCTTATGCATCTGTTCTACCAGAGCAGAGGCTATGGAATTTTTTGCAGCATCAGAGGTTGTTAACAGACTTTCCAGTCCAAGATAATTACTCATCTGATCCTGATCCATTGTTTTCAGGGTATTTAAATAGACGGTCAGTGTTTCCTCCGGTGTAAGGAGATCACTGTCGCTGAGATAAGTGATAAGACCGCCGACAAGACTGTTTTCCAGATCATGGGAGCGTCTGATCTCCCAGTCTTCCTTGTCTGTACCGTTATTTTGCAGCGTAAGCGTGCAATCGGTTTCTACAGTTTTATATGTATGATCTTTCAGAAGCTCATTCAGGATCAGGTAACGATCCTCCATAGAGTCTGATTGTTCTTCTGTATTGGGAGAAGCAGAGTCTGCTGCATTCAGGATCGCATCCTCCAAATGAGAAACAGTGTAATCCTTTGCAAGAGCCTTTGCATCAATAGTAGTAAGCTTCAGGCTGGCAGATGCTTCTTTTTTGTCCTTGTCGACCTTGATTCGCAGGATCCTGTAGTCGAAATCCTGAAAAAAGAGAGAAAAAACTTCTTCCACTTCTCTGGAAAGTTCGGTTTTTTCTATGGCATCCGGAAAAAGCTCTTTATAGGAGATGTATTTCTGAACAGTATCAGAATCCAGATTCTTCAGGAGATCCAGTTCATTTGTGATGACTCCTTTTACATCTGCTTTTTCTGAGTGGGAACAGCCGATGACCATAGATACGGCAAAAACAAGCAGAAGAAATGGAGCCAGACCTTTTACGATCTTCATAAGTTTCTTTCCTTTCCAAAATAGTCTTTCTCATTTTACCAGAATTTGTGGGAAAAGTCAAAAATACGGGGAAGAAAAGGGCATCTGATAGTATTTTACTGTGAAAAAATTGTGAAAAGCCCAGTGATTCTCCACAGGACTTTTCTTTTGAAGTATAATCTGATATGATAAAAAAGATCAAACAGTCCTATATTTACAGAGAGGTAGGCATATTATCATGAAAAAGCGAATTTTGATCCTGTTGGGGATCTTGATCATTGGTGGAGCTGCAGGCGGCGTCTGCTGGAAAATGGGTGTTTTCGGGCATGAAGAAGAAAGCAATGAAACGGCATATGTTACGGAGATCAATGAGATTATGGGAACAGTGGCCGGTGTATCCAACCGTTATGCAGGTGTAGTGGAGCCTCAGGAAACAGTGGAAGTAGAACTGGAAAACGGGCGAAGTGTAAAAGAGGTAAAAGTCAAAACAGGTGAAGAAGTGAAGCAGGGACAGCTGCTGTTCCAGTATGACCTGAGCAGTATTCAGGAAGATCTGGATGAAGCAAAGCTGGAATTTGATCGTTTGAGAAATGAAGCGTCCAGTCTTCAGAGTCAGATTGCGACTCTGGAAAAAGAAAAGAAGCAGGCGGGCAAAGATGAGCAGCTTTCTTACACCATAGAGATTGAAACGAACAAGATGAATCTGAAAAAAAATGAATACAGTCAGAAAAGTAAGCAGGCAGAGATCACAAAGCTGGAAAACACCATGGGAAATACTGAGGTAAGGAGCAGCATAGACGGCGTAATTCAGAAAATTGACACTTCCAAGCTTGCATCAGATGATGAAAGCAGTGACGGACTGGATATGGGAGACGATTTCAGTTATTCTGATGAAAGCAGCTCCGGCAGCGGAAAAAATGCGTTTATCACAATTCTCAGTACAGGTGCTTACCGGATTAAAGGCACGGTCAATGAAATGAATGCCAACAGTATTATTGAAGGGCAGCCGGTGATTGTACGTTCTCGTGTAGATGAAAAACAGATATGGAGAGGAACCATGGGATCCGTAGACAGGGAGAGCGCCAACTCTCAAAGCGACAGCATGTATTCTTTTGGAATGATGGACGCCAGCGGTGATTCCCAGACCTCATCTACTACATATCCATTTTATGTGGAACTGGAGCAGTCAGATGGACTGATGCTTGGACAGCATGTATATATTGAAATGGATGAAGGGCAGGAGGAGAAGAAAGAAGGAATCTGGCTCAGTGAATTCTATATCATGGATGCAGATACCAACAGTCCTTATGTCTGGGCTGCGGATGAAAATAAACGTCTGGAAAAGCGAAGTGTGGTTCTTGGACAATATGATGAAAATCTTGGGGAATATGAGATTGCAGACGGTCTGACGAAAAAAGACTGTATTGCATATCCTTCGGAACTGTTGACAGAGGGAATGAAGACCACTGTAAGCAGCGAGATCATAGCAGACCCGGGAACTGTAGACATGGAACCGGCCGCAGGCGCAGATCAGGAATTTCCGGAAGAGGAGATTCCCACAGATGATGCAGGAATGCCGGAAGATGGAATGGTCTATGATGAGGCTATTGAAGACGGGACCATGATCGACGAGGCTGACATGGCATCGGAGGATATGAACGGAGCTGCTGCAGAAGCTGTTATGATGGATGAGTTTCAGGATGAGGCGATTCCGGAAGATGAGATTTTGACGCCGGCCCAGGGAGACATGGAGGAAACGGAATGATTCTTGAATTGAAGGGAATTTATAAGGACTATCAGCAGGGAAAAATGAATGTACCTGTTCTGAAGGATGTAAACTTTTCAATGGAAGAAGGAGAATATGTAGCAATCATGGGACCTTCCGGTTCCGGAAAGACTACTCTTATGAATATTATCGGCTGTCTGGATCAGGCAACTAAGGGAGACTTTATTCTGGATGGACAGGATATACGTTCCTGCTCTGAAAATACCATGTCAGATATACGTCTTACCAAAATCGGATTCGTATTTCAGAGTTTTCATCTTTTACCCAGACAGACAGCACTGGCAAATGTGGAAATGCCTTTAAATTATGCAAAAGTTCCAAAAAAGGAAAGAAGAGCCAGAGCTATAAAGGCTCTGGATCGAGTGGGACTTTCCGACCGGGTGGATTTTAGGCCAAACCAGCTCTCCGGAGGTCAGATGCAGCGTGTGGCGATTGCCAGGGCAATTGTAAATAATCCGAAGCTTCTCCTTGCAGATGAACCAACAGGAGCTTTGGACAGTAAATCAGGCGCACAGGTTATGGAACTGTTTCAGAAACTGAATGACGAAGGAGTGACGGTTCTGATGATCACCCATGATCCGGATATCGCGGCCCATGCCAAACGTGTAGTGACAATCCGTGATGGGGTGCTTCAGGAAAAAGAGGTGAAACCATGAAAAATGCCAAAAAGATAATCATAGGAGTATTGGTTACAGTACTGGCAGCAGGAAGTGTGGCAGGAGCAGCAGTTTATTTTAAGAAAAATAATAAAGAAACAGTTACAGTAGTCAGTGTTGACAGCATTGCTTCCGATTATTATATGGATGATACAACCTTAGATGGAAATATCGTGACCAATGTCACTCAGAATGTGACTGTAGACAAAGATATGATCGTTCAGGATCTTTTTGTACAAAAGGGGGATACAGTACAAAAAGGAGATAAACTGGTATCTTTTGATATGACTCTGGTGCAGATGGAGCTGAACATTGCAAAACTGAAAAAACAAAAACTGGAGCAGGATCTTGAGAAAGCAATAAACAGGCTTCACAGTCTCCAAAATGGAGGTCCTATTGTGGAAGAAGATGCTGAACTGCCAGGGCTTCCGGGGGATGATGGATCGGGAAGCAGTGCTCTGTCTCCAGATGATGAAATGGCTTCTTCATACAGCAATGTAAAGGGCAGTTATCTGGCAGCAGCAGTATATCCGATTCTGGCGTTTGCAGAGGCCGCAGGTACACAGGAAGAATCAGTCATAGAGGAAGAGGCTTCTTCCGGACAAACTTCAGAGGGAGAATTTTCTTCCGGAGAATCTGAGCAGCAGAATGGTACAGGAAGCGGACAGATAGCGCCTGGAGATCCGAGCGGTTCAGGGGATGATGTACTGGTTGATTTTGGAGATGGAAACGGAAGTCAGGAAACACCTCCGGCAGATCCATCAGTCACTCCGTCAGTGACTCCTACGATTACTCAGCCGGATGCTCCGGATGAAGAATTTTCGGACGATGTTTCCGATAATATAGAAATCATAGATCCGGAACCAAATGATGCAGAAACTGATATTACAGATGGAGAGCCGGAATTTTATCAGAGGCTGGATGGAGAAACTGTTCCATTTACAGGAACCGGTACAGAAGAGGATCCATTTGTATTTTTGTGCAGCTCCGCTAAAGGAAAAGTTGTTGCCACCGGTGCATTTCTGAATAAGATGGCAGGTTTTCGAGCTGACGGAACAAAAGAACCCGGAGTAAACGGATATTGGTATCAGCTGGAATTTCATCAGAATGATACCATTGCAGACTTTTCTGACCGAAAGCTGTCCTGTACCGGATATTATTTGATTGATGGAAGTCTTCTGGAGAACATGGTAGAAGAGACTGCAGAGATGGAATATACTTTAGAAGGAGCTTCACATTATGAAGAGGATCCTGAGATTCCGGATGGCGGAGGCGGCGACGGAGGGGATCCAGGTACAACGATTAGCAGAGACGAAGCCATTGCCAATCAGAAAAATAAGATTGAAAGTCTGAAGCTTGATATCCGGGAAAGTGAGATCGCGATCACAAAACTGGAGAAAAAAGTGAGTAAAGAGGTTATCTACAGTAAGATCGATGGTATTGTGGCAAAAGTAGGTGATCCTCTTACCGGGATTTCTGAAGGAAATGCTTTTATGACAGTAAAGAGTAAAGATGGATATTATGTAAAAGGTACAGTAAGTGAGCTGATGCTGGATCAGGTAGAGGAAGGAACAATCCTGAACTGTTCCGGTTCCAGTGGAAGTTTTGATGCTGAAGTGGTGGATGTTTCTTCTTACCCGGGTTCATCAAACAGTTTTATGGGAAATGGAAATCCAAATGTTTCCTACTATACTTACAGCGCAACTATCCTGGATAAGGATGTGGAAGTATCCGAGGATGACTGGCTTAGTATTACCCTTAAGAGAAGCAGTGAAAATTCAGGAGTGATCGTTCTGGACAAGGCTTTTGTACGGTCGGAAAATGGCAGGTACTATGTTTATATGGATGAAAATGGAAGCCTGAAAAAACAGTTCCTTACCATAGGCGGCAATGTCAACGGAGGCTCCTCTGTTCTGGTCAAAGATGGGATTACCCGTGAAGACAAGATTGCTTTTCCTTATGGAAAATCTATAAAAGAAGGAATCAAGACAAAGGAAGGTACTCTTGAAGAATTATATGGATACTAGAAAGGTGGGAGTTTATGCTTGAAAATATAAGAATATCCATTCAGGGAATCTGGTCGCATAAAATGCGCTCCTTTCTGACCATGCTGGGTATCATTATCGGAATTGCCTCGATCATTGCCATCGTATCTACCATTAAAGGAACCAGTGAGCAGATTAAAGAGGATCTGATCGGAGCAGGAAATAATACAGTTACCATCAGTCTTTATGATGGTGACAGCGGTTATGATCCCATGTTTGGAATGAGCAACAGTGGAAATCCTCCTCTTCTTTCCAGTGAACAGAAGGAAGAGGTAAGAGAAATGGATCATGTAGAGAACGCTACATTTTTTTATACCAATACATACAGCAATGTGTATTATCAGAACACATCTCTTCAGGGAGGAACTGTCTACGGTATTGATGAAAATTATCTGAATACCTGTGGTTATATGGTACAGTCAGGACGTGGATTTATTCAGAAAGATTATGAAAATCTGAACAAGGTAGCTCTGATCGACAATAATGCAGCAGAAAATCTGTTTTCAGGAGAAGACCCTCTGGGAAAAACCATAGAGATTGGAGATGATCCTTTTGTGGTGGTAGGTATTGTTCAGCAGGGTGACAGCTATCAGCCTAATATCAACAGTATCAATGAATACTATGAATATTATCAGACTGTGATCGGTACGGTGATGATACCAAACAGGTGCTGGCCTATTGCATTTCAGTTTGATGAACCGGAGAATGTGGTGATCAAAGCAGATTCTACAGACAATATGAGCTCTGCAGGAAACAGCGCAGCCAAGATTCTGAATCAGGGAATCAGTGAGGATTCCAAATTCAAATATAAGGCAGACGACGTAATGGAACGTGTGAAAAACCTGCAGAATCTCAGTGAAAGCACCAATCAGCAGCTGTTGTGGATCGCCAGTATTTCTCTTCTTGTAGGAGGCATCGGCGTTATGAACATCATGCTGGTATCGGTAACGGAGAGAACCAGTGAGATCGGACTGAAAAAGGCCATTGGAGCCAGAAAAAAGGTAATCCTCTATCAGTTCCTTACAGAAGCTTCCATGCTGACCAGCATTGGCGGAATTATCGGAGTGGTGCTGGGAATTATTTTATCCAGAGTGGTCTCGCAGGTTTCCGGTGCACCTACAGCTATCAGTGTTCCGGCAATTATTGGATCCGTGCTGTTTTCCACTGTGATCGGTGTGATTTTCGGGCTTCTGCCTTCTGTGAAAGCGGCTAACCTGAATCCTATCGATGCACTTAGAAGCGAGTAACAAAGGTCATTGGAAATTCTCTTTCAGTTTTTTTGAAGGGGAAGCTTCAGGATAAACGTAGCTCCTCCGCCGGGAGTGTCCAGAATTTTCAGGCTTCCCTGATGGAGTAGAGCAATCTCCTTTGCAATACAAAGCCCAAGACCGAAGTGCTGTTTGTCATTTCGGGAGGCATCTGAGCGATAAAAACGCTGAAAAACTGAATCCTTTTCGGAGTCGGGAATACCGGGACCGTTGTCAGAAACAGAAATGGCAATGGCTCCCGGTTCTTTTTTTGCCTGAAGACGGATACTCCTCCTTCCGGTACATAGCTTAATGCATTGTCAATCAGGATGGTCAGGATCTGGCTGACCTTTTCCATATCACAGATGCAGAGAGGAAGAGGATTTTCCGGGAGATCAATCCGAAGTTTTTTGCCTTTTTCGCGGGCAGGCTGCTGGTATTTTTCAAAGGTTTCCAGAAGAAGCGTATCCACCTCGCAGGGAGCGGTGTTCAGAACCCAGGTGTGGTTATCAGATCTGGAAAGTGAAAGCATATCCTGGATCAGTCGGGACATACGTCGGCATTCATCCAGACTGATGGAGATAAACTGGTCTGCCCGTTCCTTTGACGCATGTGGGATGGCAGACAGGCTGCTCTGGATCACTGCAAGGGGAGAACGAAGCTCATGGGAGGCTGCAGCAATAAAGGCATTCTGTTCCTTTCGGCTTTTTTCCAGAGGCCGGATCATTTTTCTGGTAAAAAGCCAGGAAAAGACAGCAAGGGCAAAAATTGCTGTCAGAACAGCGCAGAGAAAAAGAAGACGCATTCTCAGGATCTGTGAGACCTGTTCTTTTTGGGAATAAAGAAAAACAGCATGAAGAGCCCCCTGTTTTTTGGGAATCCGGGCGGTACAGGCGTAATAACCGGGAATCTGGAACATGGCTACTTTGGAAAGAGCCTGGGAGCTGCCGGAGGAATCCAGATCCAGACCATGGTTTTCTTTTGATTCTTTTTTTGCCAGGGAGAAAATATCCTGAAGGTCAGAGTTTTCGTGGAGCCGGTCAAAAAACAGAGGGTGCTGTCCGTCAAGAATCTGCATCTGTATATGATAATTATTCTGAGCCTGCTGCATCCAGCGGTGGGACAGTACATTCTGGCTTTCCAGATAAGAAATACAGGAATAGGCATTATTGGTGAATATGGTATAATGATTCTGACGTATATTGCTTTCGGTAATCAGAAGACAGGCAGCCGCCATAAGAGACAATATGATTCCTGTAATAAGGGTGGAAAAAAGAGTCATATGTATGTGAAGTCTGCGAAACATAAAATCCTCCTTTATGGAAAGTTTATAATAATATCATATCATAATTTTCTGGAAAGAGCCTCTAAAAATCAGAGTGGAAATTTATATTTGGCTGGATTATTTTTTAGAGGTTCTTTTGAGAATCGGCTGTTATCCTGTGAGAAAACAAAGATAAATGGAGGAAATGTAATTATGATCAGACAGCACATATGGAAACGGGGGACGGCACTTACAGCTGCCATGGTTCTTGCCCTGACTCCGGGACTTGCCGGATGCGGAAATAAGGAAAATGCAGATAATACAAAAAAAGAAAAAACAGACGCAAAGGATACACAAAAAGAAGAAAAAACAATGGGCGGTTATCTGGAGGAGGATGTAGCTCTTCCGGATAACTGCGGAGATATTCTTGATATGACTCTTCTGGAGGATGGAACCCTAAGAGTCTGCTATTATAAAGGAGATGATGTCTTCTATTTAGATTCCTCTGACGGAGGAACGTCCTGGAAAGACCCTGTGAACCTTTCAGAGGTTTTGAAGGTAGATACGTCGAAATATGGTCTTTCTTATCCGAAGCTGGGTGCAAACGGAGGGATTTTTGTATCTGCGTATGTTGCTTCAGGAGAATCCGAAGAGCACAGGCATTACTACATGGCGCCGGACGGAAGCGTAAAGGAACTGGATCTTTCTCAGACCCTTGCAAGCGCTTATATTTCGGAAGCACGTTTTACTGATCGGGGAAACCTGATTATCAATGATTTTTCAACTGCCCTTGTGGAGATCAATCCTCTTGACGGAAGCGTTGTGAAAAAATACGAGGAAGGAAGCGTTGTTTCCTGTTTTGCTCCCATAGGGAAGTATCTGGTGGCTGTTACCAATTCCACAGTCCATTATTACGATATGGAAACAGGGGAGCCTCTTGAGGATGCGGCTGCCCTGACAGAGCAGATTTCAGAAGACGAAGGCAACCTTGAGCTTACCAGTACAACTTCCTATCCTCTTGTATTTTCAAAGGGTGAAGAGGAGGACTGCCTTCTCTATGCAGAGGAGGGCGGTGTTTACCGTTACTCCTTTAAGGGAAGTGTAGTGGAAGAGCTGATTGACGGAAATCTGAACAGTCTTTCTTCTCCTGATATTTCTCTTGTGGCAATGAGCCGGGATCAGGACGGAAACTTCTATGTGGCAGTTCAGGACAGCTCCGCAGATATGGGGCATATGGGAAGGATTTTAAAGTATACCTATTCCCCGGATACACCGGCAGAGCCTGATACAGAGCTGACTGTATATTCTCTTTTGGACAATTCTTATATTCGTCAGGTGGCAGCTGTTTTCCAGAAGAAATATCCGGATATTTACCTGAATCTGGAAGTGGGAATGACAGGGGAAG
>Reeses_p1__coassemble_1123_pt1 | contig 13764 bp, 10 predicted proteins | sample Reeses_p1__metabat2_low_PE_012 | metagenome-assembled genome bin Reeses_p1 | reverse complement strand
TTTTTCATTTCCCGGCTTCTGTATAGGAGAAGAAAAGATAATTTTATGATTCGGTATATAGGAGATAAATGTTCTTTCATACATTTCTGGATGTTCTTTTATCCATTCATAAAACAATTCACAGAATACTGGTTTAGAAAATTTTATATCATCCGGATAAATCACAGCCAGCCCGTCCAGATTCCATGTATCTGCTTTTCTTTTCAGCAGTTCTTCTGTCAGCAGGAATTCCGGCATCCTGGAAAATGAGTCTGCCATTTCTTCGATACAAAGATGATTTTCTTTTAAAATATAGGAAACATTAGCAGCTGCATGAGTGCTTACATCTGCAACATAACGCCTTGTCTCTCCTATCAGTTTCTGCTTCATATACATGGTATTTCCAAAAAACAGCAGAATAATGCATAAAAGTGCACAACTGATAAAGAATACTCCCTTTTTATTAAAGGAAGTTTCTATAGGAAAAATATCCTCTGAACTTGTTATATTTTTATTTTTCACAGCCTTTTCTTTCATAATACTCTCTTCCGTAAAAATCATTAAATATATATTCATCATATATCCTAATAATATCAGTATATTATATATGTTTACGTAAAACAAGAAAAAGACCAGTTTCCAACTGATCTTTTCCTTACTTCTGCCGCTTTATATACAGTATTTTTCTTTATTTAAAATATCAGGCAAACTGACTCATATAAAGAGCTGCATATTTTCCATTCTTCTTCATCAGCTCCTCATGATTTCCCACTTCCTTAATATCTCCGTCTTCCATATAAAGGATCATATCTGCATCCCGGATAGTAGAAAGACGATGGGCGATCACAAAACTGGTACGGCCCTTCATCAGCTCTGCCATAGCTTTCTGGATCAGAACCTCTGTATGAGTATCTACATTGCTGGTGGCCTCATCCAGGATCATGATCTCCGGATCAGAGGCGATAGCCCGGGCAATAGTCAGAAGCTGACGTTCTCCCTGAGAGATATTTTCCGCTCCCTTGCTCAGCACCATATCATAGCCTCCCGGCAGAGTTTTAATAAAGCTGTGTGCGCAGGCAGATTTCGCCGCTTCCTTGATTTTTTCTCTCTGCATATTCTCTTCTGAATATCCGATATTTTCTCCAATAGTCCCCTCAAACAGCCAGGTATCCTGAAGAACCATACCAAATCGGTTACGAAGTTCCTCTCTTGTCATGTCCGTAATTTTGACACCGTCTACTTTAATGGAGCCTCCGTTTACCTCATAGAAACGCATCAGAAGATTGATAAGAGTGGTTTTTCCAGCGCCTGTCGGACCTACCACTGCAACTTTCTGTCCAGGCTTTACTGTCAGATTGATTCCATTCATAAGAAGGTGCTCTGGTGTATATCCAAATTTTACGTTTTCAAAAGTAACCCGTCCGCTTCGGTCGTCAGAAACCACACACTGTTCACTGTCCGGAATCTCCTCTTCTGCATCCAGAAGACTGAAAATACGATTACCTGCTGCCGCTGCTGCTCCAAAACTTCCTACCATTCCTGCAATAGCAGAAAACGGCTCCGCAAAACGCCATGTATATTCCAGCATAGCCTGCACGTTTCCTACGGCAATTTTTCCGGCAATGGCCCAGAGACAGCCAACGGCTGCACAAAGCACATACCCAAGATCATTTACAAGAGTTGTGATCGGACTGACTGCCCCCGCTGTCGTTTCTGCTTTTCTGGAACTGGTTTTCAGTGCGTTGTTCAGTCCGGCAAATGCCTTCTTTGCACGTTCCTGATAATTAAAAGTCTGTACCACTGACTGTCCATTATACATTTCTTCTACATAACCGTTCAGTTTTCCCAGCAGTTCCTGCTGTTCCCCATAATATTTCTCACTGGCCTTCATTACTCCTGCCGCACTCAAAAGAGAAAGAGGAACCATAATGATCGGAATCAGAGACAATGGCGGACTGATCAGCAGCATCATGATCAAAACACCTGCCGCCGTTGTCACCTGAGTCACTACCGCGGTCAGATTCTGACTGATGGTATTATTGATAGTGTCTACATCATTGGTAATCACACTTAATATGTCTCCATGAGTATGGGCATCATAATAATTCAATTTTAAACGATGCATTTTCTCATCGATCTCTCTTCGGATGGTCTGCATCACATTAGCCGTGATCTTTGCCATTCCAAATCCCTGCAAAAAGGAAAACAGCTGAGAAACAAAATACAGGGCAACCAGAGCTGCCAGAAGCCAGAGGATTGTTTCCCAGTAAAACACACCGTCTGCAATGCTGGCAAAAAGTGTTGTAGTCACCTTTCCCACAAGAAAAGGTGCCAGAACCATAAAAGCCGTACTAATCACCGCTGACAAAATCACCAGGATCAGACGCAGACGATATACTTTCAGATAGCCTAAAAGGCGCTTAATTATCGTTGTATTCTTCATCTCAGATTGCCTCCTTTCCCAACTGTATCTCTGCAATTTCCCGATAAAGAGGACATGTAGTTAACAACTCCTTATGTGTTCCGTTTCCTACAATCTGTCCATCATCCACCACCAGAATACGATCTGCATCCAGAATCGTGCTGACTCTCTGCGCTACCATGATCACCGTCGCATCTCCAATACTCTCTTTCAGGTTCTGACGCAGCTGACGGTCTGTTTTCATATCCAGCGCAGAAAAACTGTCGTCAAACACATAAATCTCCGGCTTTTTCATCATTGCTCTGGCAATTGCCATACGCTGCCTCTGTCCTCCGGATAAATTCGTTCCTCCCTGGGCAATGGCATCATGATATCCCTGTTTCTTTTTGCAGATGAACTCATCTGCACATGCGATCTTTGCCGCCTGCTTCCAGTCTTCCTCCGTGCCATTTTCCTTTCCAAAATTCAGATTCTCCGCAATGTCTCCGGAAAACAGCACATTTTTCTGCGGAACATATCCGATCAGAGAACGAAGATCCTCCATACGATATTCTTTCGCATTTACTCCATCGATCAATACCTCACCGAACATTGGATCATACAGCCTTGGAATCAGTTTTAAGATACTGGATTTACCACGTCCGGTTCCTCCTATAATGGCAGTTATCTCTCCGGGGTTTGATACAAAGCTTATATCTTTCAAAATGGGCTCATCTGCTCCCGGATATGCAAATGTCACATGTCGAAACTCTACTGTGGCATGTGCCGGACGTTTTTCCAGCGGAAAACTTCCGTCCCTAATCGAACTTTCTGTTTCCAGAACTTCTGAAATTCGTTTTGCACAGGCATAGCTGGTAGGAAACATCATGATCACCAGTGACAGCATCATTACAGAAGTCAGCACCATACTGATATACTGACTGTTTGCCACCAGAGAGCCTACTTCCATGGCACCTGTATTCACATAATATGCACCCATTCCCAGAACAGCAACTGTAGTAACGCCAAAAATCACACTGATCATCGGCATTAAAAGACTGGTAATACGGCCTGCTGTCATCGCAGTCATGGCATAATCAGCATTAGCCTCCTCAAAACGACTGCTCTCTGCTTTCTGTTTATTAAAGGCACGGATCACACGTACACCTTCCAGAGACTCCAGAAACAGCCGGTTAATCTGATCCAGTTTTTTTCTCAGGCGAATAGAATACCGGGAGGCTAAGATCATTATAATGGTCAGTGCAATAAGAAGCACGGGAATTGCCACCAAAAGCACAGAGCTGACCTGTCCTCCTGTAGCAGCAGAAAACACAAGTCCTGCAACCGCCATCATAGGGGCAAGCAGACCCACACGAAGCAGAAGAGTCAGAAAGTTCTGTACATTAGTAATATCTGAAGTACTTCTGGTAACAAGACTTGCTGTGCCAAATTTGTCCATTTCCACAGCAGAAAACTCCTGTACTCTGGAAAAAACCTGATTTCTCAGCTGTGCTCCAAAATCTGTCGATATATAAGAGGCAATCTTAACAGACAAAAAGCTGATAATGCAGGACAGCACCGTAATGCCTGCCATAATTGCTGCATACATCCAAATGACACTGTTTTCGCTTTCCGCAACTCCATGACTTATCATCTGTGCCAGAAAAGAAGGCAGGAGCATCTGCCCTACAGCCGAAAACAGAACCAGTAAAAACAACCCTAAAACCTGTTTGGGTTTTAACTTTACTTTTGAAAATATTGTTTTCATAACAGCTGAATCTCCTTTCTCTTTCTATGCTTTTGCACCTTTTACAATTTTGATCCCGGATAGTTTAAAGAACAGTGCTCCAAGAGCATATTTCTGTAAGGAAATATAATCCTCCTGCGAAACCTTTCCTCCATAATTAAGGATTTCCATCTCTCCATTGGCTCCCTCAATAAAAATATCAGAAGCAGTAAATCCATTTTTCAGATAAAATTTTCGCCGTGCAATCCTCTGATCTCGATTATCCGCAGCGTTATCCAGACATTCAATCAGAAGAACAATCTTTTTATCCGCATATTCCCTGCATACATTCTGCATAATGTAACTTCCGGTTCCTTTACTTCTGATCTTGGAAGATACTGCCAGATAATCTACCATAATCATGTCCTTATATGGGATAAGCACTGTAAATCCCAAAAGCTGATCTTTTTCCATAGCTGCCATAACAACTGCTTTTTTCTTTTTAACGGAATGACGCAGCGTAAAATACGGTTTTCTTTCTCTCTTTGGAAATGCCTCCATATAGATTTCCTTTATTTCCGGCCACTGCTGCTCGGTTACTGCTTTAAACTCCATAATAATCTCCTCTTTCTTCTTGATTTCTCCTTTGTCAGAAGGTATCATATAATGTACAGTAACTGTACAGTCAAGGGGGTTTTTATGGATCAAAAAAAATATTTATATTCATCTGGAGAATTTGCAAAATTTACCGGTGTCAACAAACGTACTTTACACTATTATAATGACATTGGGTTATTTCAGCCTGAAGTAATCCGGGAAAACGGCTATCATTACTATACCTGCTTTCAATTCGCTCAGCTGGAATTAATCCTCACCTTACGCAAAGTCGGGCTTTCTATTGAGGAAATCCGGGAATATGTAACAAGACCATCCGATGAGTCTTTCGCTCAGATGATGACAAAAAAGAAAAAGCTGATCGACGAATCCATCGAACAGCTTTTATCTGCCCAGACCTTTCTGGAACAAAAGGCAGAACGCCTGAGACTGGGAATGCAGTCTCACCACGGCAAAATAGAACTATGTACTCTCCCGGAAAAAAAGCTTGTACTTTCCTCTTCTATCTCCGGACGATATGATGAAGAAGATTTTTCCGTTGCCGCTGAATTTTCACTTCGCCTGAAGAAACTCTTCCATCTTTATGACAGCTTTGGAAGCCGTATCTCCACAGACAATCTTCAGAAAGGTAATTTTACCGGCTACGATTCCTTCTTTGCCTACTGCCCTCCTGTTTCCGACACCTGGGATGTAATCCTTCCTGCCGGAAAATATCTGCGGGCCTTCTGCATCGGTGACTGGAGCCGGATTCCTGCTGTTTATCAATCTATTCTTGCCTACGCCCGCGAACATGATCTGACCCTTACCGGACATGCCTACGAAGAAGGGTTAAACGAAATGTCCATCAACGACCGCAGTGATTATATTACCATGATCACCATCCGATGCGAATAATAAAGTCTTCCTGCACCGGACCATGCTTTTTATATATCACGAATGCTGTATTGTATAAATTTTCAGGCAGACCCAATAACTTCCTGCCATCAGAAGTCCTCCCAGGATCAAGGCAATCCCCGTCAGGATTCTTGGATCTGTCTGAAAAATCCTGCTTATCCACTGACCGCGACTGGATAAACCATAAAATAATGCGACAATGATAACCATCCCCACATAAAGAATGGTTCCTTTTTTGTTTCCCAGCAGATAAAATCCAATACTGAATACTGCTGTTGCAATCAGCGATACTGCAATGCCGGCTGCCACATAAAACATTCCTGTCCGGATATCCACTGTTTTTCCCAGATATACATAGCCCAGTACCATTATCACAGAAATCACTGTGTTGATCCCCATATAAATAAAATTATCAATAAAACGCGCCAGAATAATCTCTTTCTTTGTAACCGGATAAGTCAGCATGATCTCGTCAAACTGGACCTTCTCATCCTGTTCCAGCGCCATCTGAAAAACAGAGATTGTAGTCATTGGAATACATACTACCACAAACAGCATCATCATATACCTGTTTTGCCCCATAAGGACTGCAAGTATAATCATTGCCAGATATCCCAGAATATTACTCAGCAAATTTTTAGGAATACAAAATGTATCATAAAAATCCTTTTTCACAATTCCCCACATACTATGCCTCTCCTTTCACATACATCAGCATAATGTCTTCCACAGATGCCTTTTCCATTTCCAGATCCGGAAAAACACTTAAAATCCCGTTCCTGTTTCTTACCAGAACCTTATATTCATAAGGCTCCTTTTTAAATGAAACGATATCCTCCTCCCGAAGCGACTCGAAAAAGTCTTTTCCACAATGCAGGACTCCATAATCATTCTGCAGCTCATCATAGCTTTTTACAAACTGAAGCTTTCCTTCATGAAGAAAGGCAATATAATCTGCCACCTTGTCAAGATCGCTGGTAATATGTGAAGAGATCACCACCGTATGATCTTCCTCCTCTGTAAATTCCCGGATCAGTTCCAGAATTTCGTCCCGAAAAACAGGATCCAGACCACTGGTTGCTTCATCCAGAATAAGAAGTCTGGGCTTATGACTGAAGGCTATGGCAAACTCCAGCTTCATTTTCATTCCTTTGGAAAACTTTTTCAGCTTTTTATCTGAAGGAAGTCCAAATCGAGATAAATAAGCGTCATACTTCTCCATATCCCAGTTCCGGTAAACTTTTTTCAGCATCTTTCCAATAAATGCCGGTGTATATTCCGGATTGTAATGGCTGACGTCAAAGATAACGGCAATATCCTCTTTAATCTCCTTCTCCTGATTTCTTAACTGCTTCCCCAGAAGTTCTATCTTTTCATATTCTGCCTTTATCAGCCCAAGCATAGACTGGATCAAAGTAGACTTTCCGGCTCCGTTTTCTCCTATAAGCCCCAGAACCGTTCCCCGGGGAACATTCAGGCTTAAATTCTTCAGGGAAAAATCTCTGTATTCTTTTGACAGATTCCTTATCTCAATTGCATTTTCCATCATATACCTCACACACCTTTACGTCTTATTCGCTGTAAAGCAGCTCCAGACTTTCTTTCAGAGAATCCAGAGACACACTGTTCTGTTTCGCCAGCTCACATGCTTCTGTTAAATGTTCTTCAATCTTTCTCAGATTCTCCTCTCGTATAAAGTCCTGATTCTGTGCAGATACAAACGTCCCTTTTGCCGGAACTGTCACAATAAATCCATCCTTTACAAGATCGTCATAGGCTCTCTGAGTTGTAATAACACTGACGTGGAGTTCCTTTGCCAGCTTTCGCATAGACGGCATAGGATCTCCCGGTTTCAGATCTCCGCTCATGATCATCCCTTTGATCTGTGAAGTAATCTGTTCATAAATCGGTTTTGTACTGGCATTGCTTAAAATTATTTCCATATTCAATCATCCTGTACCTTTTACTTGAAACAGAACCTGTGCACCGGTTCTGAATCTGTACTTATGTCACAAGTACAGTATATACTATAATGTACATACTGTCAATATCAAATATATACAGTATGCGACAAAAAAACACCGGTGTCCCTTTTTGTAAAGAAACCGGTGTTTTTCGCTTATTTAAAAAATCCCGCCAATCAGATAAACTGCCAGTGCAGCCACCCACGCGATCACACACTGTCCAACCACTACGCCCACAGCCCATTTGCCGCCCAGTTCTCTTTTAATAGCTGCAATTGCCGCAACACAGGGTGTATAAAGAAGACAGAACACAAGAAGGCTTGCCGCTGCCAGAGGGGTAATGGCTGCCAGCAATGCTTCTGTACTTCCAAACAGTACAGAAAGTGTTGAAACCACGCTTTCCTTTGCCATAAAACCTGTGATCAGAGCAGTAGAGATCCTCCAGTCTCCAAATCCCATAGGCTTAAATACAGGAGCAATCGCGCCTGCCAGCATGGCAAGAATACTGTCTTTCGAATCCGTTACAATGTTCAAATGCATATCAAAGGTCTGTAAAAACCAGATAGCAAGTGTCGCAAGAAAGATCACAGTAAATGCTCTCTGAAGGAAGTCCTTTGCTTTATCCCACAGAAGATGCCCTACATTTTTTGCTCCCGGCATACGATAATTTGGAAGCTCCATAACAAACGGAACTGCCTCTCCGCTGAACATGGTACGACGGAGCAAAAGTGCCATCAGGATTCCCATAACAATGCCCCCAAAGTACAAAAGAATCATTACCAGTGCACTGTTTTCCGGGAAAAATGCCGCTGCAAAAAATCCATAAATAGGAAGCTTCGCAGAACAGCTCATAAATGGTGTCAGAAGAATGGTCATCCTTCTATCCCTCTCAGAAGGGAGGGTTCTGCTTGCCATAACTCCTGGTACAGTACATCCAAAACCGATCAGCATAGGAACAATACTTCTGCCGGAAAGCCCTATCTTTCTCAGCAGCTTGTCCATCACAAAGGCAACTCTTGCCATATATCCGCTGTCCTCCAGAAGGGACAGAAAAAAGAACAAGGTTACAATAATAGGAAGAAAGCTCAGCACACTTCCCACACCATTAAAGATGCCGTCCATCACAAGTGACTGAAGCACACTATTTACATGGGCAGCAGTCATAAGCTGATCCACATAACCGCCTAAAGCAGTGATCCCCATATCCAGGATGTTGGCAAGAAACGCCCCGATCACTCCGAATGTCAGATAAAAAACAAGAGCCATAATACCGATAAAACATGGGATCGCCGTATATTTTCCAGTAAGGATCCTGTCAATCTTCGTACTTCTGATATGCTCCTTGCTTTCTTTTGGCTTAACTACAGAATCATCACAGACCTTCTCAATAAAATCAAATCGCATATGTGCAATGGCTGCAGATCGGTCAAGACCACGTTCTGTTTCCATTTGTTTGACAATGTGTTCCAGCATTTCCTTTTCATTCTGATCCAGATTCAGTTTTTCAAGAATCAGCTCGTCTCCCTCAGCAAGTTTAGCTGCTGCAAACCGAACAGGGATCTCTGCTTCTCCGGCATGATCCTCGATCAGATGCATAATCGCATGGAGACATCTATGTACGGCTCCTCCATCATCCTCCACATCACAATAGTCCATTTTTTCTGGTTTTTCCTGATATTTGGCAACATGAAGTGCATGACTGACAAGCTCATCAATACCCTCATTTTTTGCCGCAGAAATCGGAACAACCGGGATTCCAAGCATTTCCTCCATACGGTTGATGTTTATGGAACCGCCGTTTTCTCTTACCTCATCCATCATGTTCAAAGCAAGAACCATAGGAATATCCAGCTCCATCAGCTGCATGGTAAGGTAAAGATTTCTTTCAATATTTGTTGCATCTACGATATTGATGATACCTCTGGGATGCTCATTCAACACAAAATTCCTGGTTACAATCTCTTCACTTGAGTACGGGGACATGGAATAAATGCCCGGAAGATCCGTTACCAGCGTATTGCTGTTCCCACAAATAGAACCATCCTTTCTGTCTACCGTAACACCGGGAAAATTTCCTACATGCTGGTTAGAACCTGTCAGCTGGTTAAAAAGCGTAGTCTTTCCACAGTTCTGATTTCCTGCCAGAGCAAAGGTAAGAAGCTCTCCATCCGGAAGAGGGTTTTCTGTTTTTTTATAATGGAATTTACCTCCTTCGCCAAGTCCCGGGTGAGGGATAGGCTCAGTTGAACACTTCTTTTTTTCGGCAGGCACACCTGCATCTCTTATATTCTCTATCTCAATTTTTTCCGCATCAGCAAGGCGGAGAGTAAGCTCATAACTGTGGATACGCAGCTCCATGGGATCTCCCATAGGTGCATATTTGACCATGGTCACATCTCCCTGAGGAATCAGTCCCATATCCAGGAAATGCTGTCTTAATGCCCCTTCACCGCCTACAGAACGTATCGTTGCCGTCTTTCCGATCGGCAGATCCTTTAGCGTCATTTGTTTTTCCTCTTTTCACTTTTGTTATAATTATTGCATAAACAACTACTGTTTGTCATAAACAACTTTATGACAAATCCATGTATTTGTCAATAGAAAAGCCCTTTATTTTTTTGACAATATGACCAGTGTTTTTTCCTTACGAAAGCTTTATAATAAACCTCAGATTTATATCAGGAGGAACAGATTATGGAACGTAAATGGTGGCATGATAAGGTTGCTTATCAGATCTATCCAAAAAGCTTTTTTGACTCAAACGGGGACGGAATCGGAGATATTCCCGGAATTATACAAAAACTGGATTATCTGAAAGATCTGGGCGTGGATATTTTATGGATATCTCCCTGTTACCCTTCCCCTTTTGCAGATCAGGGCTATGATATTTCGGATTATTATGACATTCATCCCGCTTTCGGAACGCTGAAAGATATGGACCGTCTAATTGAAGAAGCACGCAAAAGAGAAATGTATATTCTCCTGGACCTTGTAGTAAACCATTGCTCAGATGAACATGAATGGTTTCAAAAAGCCTGCGCGGATCCTAACGGAAAATATGGCAATTTCTTCTATATTGAAAACCGTAAAGACGACAAACTTCCCTGCAACTGGCGCAGTTACTTTGGAGGATCTGTATGGGAGCCTCTGCCCGGTCATCCGGATAAACAGTATCTTCACCTTTTTCACAAAAAACAGCCGGATCTGAACTGGGAAAACCCGGAAGTACGCGAAGAAGTGTACAAAAATATCAACTGGTGGCTAGACAGAGGTCTCCGCGGTTTCCGCATTGATGCTATCATCAATATTAAGAAAAAACTGCCTTATAAAGATTATCCTGCAGACCGTCCAGACGGACTTTCCTGTGTGGATCATATGCTGGCAGATGCTCAGGGTGTAGGAGAATTTCTGGGAGAGATGCGAGACCGAGGCTTTGCCTCTCATGAAGCTTTTACTGTAGGAGAAGTCTTTAATGAAAAGGATGAAGAACTTCCGGATTTTATTGGTGACAATGGATATTTTTCTACTATGTTTGACTTTGCTCCGGTTGTTTTTGGAGGCAGCAGCAAAGGCTGGTATGACCGTAAAAGAATCACTCCTGACGACTATAAACGCTGCTGTTTCCACTCTCAGAAGCGTATTGGAGACATTGGTTTTCTTTCTAACATCATTGAAAATCATGATGAACCAAGAGGAGTCAGCTATTATATTCCCGATGGAGAAACCAGCCTGCACAGCAAAAAAATGCTGGCTGTCATGTACTTTATGCTGAAAGGTCTGCCCTTTATCTATCAGGGCCAGGAAATCGGTATGGAAAATATGAAGTTCTCATCCATTGACCAGATTGATGACATCAGTACTATTGATGAATACCATGTGGCACGAAATGCCGGCTGCACAAAAGAAGAGGCACTGAAATGCATTTCTCTTTACAGCCGGGATAATGCACGTACCCCCATGCAGTGGGATTCCTCGGAAAACGCCGGATTCTCTTCTGGAAAGCCATGGCTTAACGTGAATCCCAATTATAATAATATCAATGTAAAAAAACAGTGGAACGATCCGGATTCTCTGCTTTCTTTTTACAAAGAATTAATTGCGCTTCGCAAAAATCCCCTGTACAGAGAGACCATTGTTTATGGTGATCTGATCCCCTACCTGGAAGACCGTCACAACCTGATGGCATACTTCCGAAAAGGAGAAAGAACTCTGCTTGTGGCAGGAAATTTCCAAAAGAAATCCCAGGATATCCAGCTTCCCCAAAAGTGCCAAAAAGTTCTCCTGAATAATTATCCGAATGCAGACATCACAGATCGTGTCCTGCATCTGAAGGACTATCAGGCCGTAATTCTGGAGCTTTGATTTTTCCCCAGTACGATTCGTACACGAGTTCCCAGGCCGGTTCTGGAAAGGATCTCAAAATATCCCCCATGCTTGTCCACGATCCATTTGGCGATGGCAAGTCCCAGACCGGTACCCTGGAAACTCCGTACTTCATCTGCCCGGTAAAAGCGGTCAAACATGTGCGCTATATCTGCTTCTTCCATACCAATACCAGTATCCTGAACCTGCAGATAAGGAACCCCTTCTCTGGTTTTTCCAACACTGAAAATAATCTCGTCCCCTTCATGGGTATATTTGGCACTGTTATCTGTCAGAATCCGCACAGCCTGCTTCAGAAGGGTTCCGTCTGCCTGTACCACAATCTCTTCCTGCGGCTTTCGATAACGATACGGATGTCTTTCATCAATCATCAGCGATTCCTCATAGATCTCTTCCATCAGCTGGGAAAGAAAAATCTTTTCCAGTGTCAGCTTTGTCTTTCCGCTGTCACCTCTTGCCAGAAAAAGAAGCTGTTCCACCAGGTATTTCATATGTTCAGACTCATGCTGAATAGCTTCTATGGATTCATTCAGCACCTTCTCATCTCTGCTGCCCCACCGGGCAAGCATATTTGCATATCCCTGAATAACAGCAATAGGCGTCCGAAGCTCATGGGAGGCATCATTGACAAACCTTGCCTGCTGTCTGTAGGAGTCCCTCATGCGCATCAGAAGATTGTTCATGGCAGCCTCAATCCCCTGAAGATCAGAATCTCCAAATGAAAGGATTTCCTGTTCGTTTGGCTGAAGACTGGAAATAGCATCTTCAATCTGCTGATACTTTTCCTCGGAAAAGGTCATCCGGCTCAGTTCATCTGCCTTTAAGGCGATCTCATTGATCGGCGCAAGAATACGGCGGATATTTTTTTCTTCCTCCATATAGTCAAAAAAACATCCGATCAATTGGATTGCTGCCACAATCCCAATCAAAATACCAATCACCTGAAGAACAGAAAAGACCGGCAGTTCCAGAAGAAGCTCCCCGTCTGTATCCAGTACCATATAAGTCAGTTCCTTTATTTTTTCCAAACCCACCAGTCTTCTCTGATGATCCCATACCAGTTCTCCCAGACGGGTGATCTCCTGATCGCAGATCCACCCGACACACAGTATCACAAAAAGAAACAGATCAAATCCCAGATACATACCAAGTTTTCTTCCGATCCAACTCCAGTGAAGCTTCATAACAATTGAAGACATTCTTTTTATTTCCGTACTGACGTTTTTTTCTACCATAAATCATTCCTCTTTGATCACATATCCCACTCCGCGGACAGTACAGATCATTTTTTCCCCATATACCTCATCAATCTTTGACCGCAGAAAACGAACATATACATCTACGACATTTGTCTCTCCCATATAGTCATAACCACATACTTTTTCCAGAAGGACTTCCCGGGAAAGTACAATATTTTTGTTTTCCAGAAGCACCTGGAGCATCCGGAATTCCCGGTTTGTAAGATGGAGCTCCTGACCATTCCAGGTAACCTGATGGCGTTTTTCTGACAACCGGAGATTTTTCCAGCACAGAGTTCCCTCTTCCTGAACAACTGCAGCAGACAGTGATGTTCTTCCATGAAGCTTCAGGCCCACACGGATCCTTGCCAGCAGTTCTTCGATAGCAAAAGGCTTAGTGATATAATCAACAGCGCCTGCATCCAGACCAGCAACCTTATCCATCACTGCATCACGTGCTGTCAGAAGGATCACCGGTGTCCTTATCTGTTCCTGCTGAAGTCTCCTCAAAACCTCAAGCCCGTTCAGTCCCGGCAGAAGAATATCCAGAAGGATGAGATCATA
>Reeses_p1__coassemble_678_pt1 | contig 19435 bp, 16 predicted proteins | sample Reeses_p1__metabat2_low_PE_012 | metagenome-assembled genome bin Reeses_p1 | reverse complement strand
GTAGGTATAACAGAGAATGAAATTGTACCGTTTGATAGGGAAAGTATGCCGCAGCACCATGTCACAATTTGTCTTTCAGGACATGATCAACAAACAAGGTCTTTCCGACCAGTTCTACATTGATTCAGCTGCCACCAGCCGGGAAGAGATCGGTAACGGACCGCATTATGGTACGGTTGCAAAATGTCGGGAAATGGGAATCCCTGTGCTTCTCCATAAAGCAGTACAGATGACTAAAAAGGATTACCAGAAGTATGATTACCTGATTGGTATGGACACATGGAATATCCGGAATATGACTAGAATTGCAGGCGGAGATCCGGATAGAAAGATTTATAAGCTTTTGGAATTTGCGGATTTGTCAGAGGACATTGCGGATCCCTGGTACACAGGAAATTTTGATGAAACTTATGCAGATGTACAGAAAGGATGTACAGCTTTTTTGGAATATCTGAAACGAAATGGGAAAATCAGATGATTATAGTTAAAGTTACGATTGTTATTTGATAAAGAAAACAAAAAATAAAATTCTGAAGTTTGATATACTGGTCGATCGGATCCGAGCATTTTGCAGGAAAACAAAAAAACTCTTTAATTAAAACAGAACTATTTAAAACAGAACTATTAAAAAGCAGGAAACTATTGAGGGAGAATTTGTCGATGAAAAATTCTTTACATTCAGTGGTTTCTTGTTTTATACTGATCATAGAGCAGCTCTGAGAGAAATATTTTCTCTTCTGAATTCTAAAGTCGCAGGAAAACATCTGTTTCAGGATGTTGCAGCGATATCTATTAATATCATGGGCATGTCGCCCGCATTCGCAGGAAAGATGAGGAATATCAATGGATAACAGGTATGAAAGTTTTGTGGAAACTTTTAGGCAGAAACTGATTGATGCAACTGGTTATGGAGAGGATCGGATTTTTTATAAGAGCAAGGAAGAATATCCGCCGACTGCAGGGGATCGATTATTTGTGAAACAGTTCGAGTCCAATGGGGTGACAGAAGTCTGTGCCCTGTATGTTGGTGATCTGTATGAGGAATACAGACGGGGACTGGGAATGGATGTGATCGTAAAAGACGTGGTGAAGAGACTGCAGGGCATATCAAGGACTGACATTATTGAAAAGGCTAAAATGATAAGTGACTATAATAAGATAAAAAACTATCTTTTTATCCGTCTCATTAACAAAAATAAATATGAAGATGATCTGACGGATTCTGTATATCGTACCATTGGAGATATTGCAATGGTTCTTTATGTCCGAATGGGAGAAATAGAAGGGTATACCAGCAGTATGAAGGTGAAACAGCATATGCTGGAAAAATGGGATATGGATAGAGATGAAGTTTTTGAGGCGGCTCTTTTGAATACATATTTTATTTCCCCGCCCAGAATATACTGTTGGGAAAAAATGCTGTTCGATACTCACTATGAGGGAGAAAATTTTATGAACCTTTTGTCGGATTATCCCATTCGAAGAGGTGCAGTGGGGAATTGTCTCAGCACAGTAAAGAGGACAAATGGAGCAGTGGCCGTATTCCTGCCTGGGGTGGCCAGCCGGCTGGCAGATTTGATGCAGGGAAATCTGTATCTTGTTTTTACCAGTATACATGAGGTGATGATACATAATGAGGCAACTGTGGATCCGGAAGATCTGCGTCACGTGTTAATCGATACGATAAAAGAAACTACACCTGAGGAGGATGTATTGACTTTCCATATTTATCATTATGACAGGGAAACCGGGATTTTTAGTTTATGTGAAGAAGAGGATTAAATGGCATAGGGAAAAAAACTGCATATACTGGTCATAAAAGGAAGATCAGGGGGAATTACCTTTGGCATATAAAGTTATACTTGACGCAGGACATGGAGATGATATTTTGCGGAAAAAAGGTATATAGGACAGGCGATTGCTATAATCTGTACAAAAGGTCAAAACGGAGAGTGACGATTTGAGCAGAAGAGATGCTGCCGCTTGGAAAGTGGAAAGGATTTATGGAAATAAAGAGTCGCTGGAAAAAATATTGACTTGTGCAGTCAGCCAGTACGAAGAGAATATTTGGAGAGAGTTTTATAACTTAAATTGGAAATACGAACGTAGAAAGGGAGAAAAGTTATCTGATTGTCACGGCTATGCTGTGCAGGAGGAAATGTAATGACTCCAAAAAATCCGGTATACTCAGGGAATATTTCAGAAGAATCAGATATACCCAGAAGAGAGGGAGCAGTTCGGCAAGAATATTTAGATTCGTACCGGAATTTAAATAGTATACCGGAATATTCTGCTGCACTTTATATTCGTTTATCCAGAGAGGATGGGGATAAGGAAGAAAGTGACAGTGTAGTCAACCAGAAAAAGATTTTGACTGGATATCTGAAGGATCAGTCAGATATTAGATATTATGATCTGTATGTGGATGACGGATATACGGGAACTAATTTTGAAAGACCAGGATTTAGGAGAATGCTGGAAGATATACAGGCCGGGCTGGTGAACTGTGTAGTGGTCAAGGATCTTTCCAGATTTGGAAGAGATTATATTGATTCGGGATATTATCTGGAACGGGTTTTTCCGGAACAGGGAGTCCGTTTTGTTTCCGTTACAGATGGGATAGACAGCCTTCGTCAGTCATATGATATGCTTCTGCCTATAAAGAATATATTTAATGAACAGTATGCAAGAGATATTTCCAGAAAAATACAGGCAACAATGAGGGCAAAACAACGAGCAGGAGAGTTTATTGGCGCTTTTGCATGTTACGGCTATCGAAAGGATCCTTGCAATAGAAATCATTTGATTATTGATGAGTATGCTGCTTCTGTTGTACGTAAGATCTTTGCATTGTTTCTTAATGGAAAAAGTAAGCAGGAAATTGCAGAGCTTTTAAATAAAGAAGGAATACTTTGTCCTTCCGAATATAAAAGACAGTGTGGACAAAACTACAGAAATGGCATTAAAACAGAAATTTCTTCAGGATGGACATATGCAACAGTTCACTGTATGTTGAAAAATGAAGTTTATACAGGAGCCATGGTCCAGGGAAAAAAAGTTCAGAATATGAGAAGCAGACAACGTACAATAAACCGGAAGGACTGGATTATAGTACCAGATACGCATGAAGCAGTGATTAGTAAAGAGACATGGGAAAGAACACAAAAGCTCCTTCAGCAAAATAGCAGAACAGTGGCAGAAAAATATGAGAAAGGTATTTTCTCAGGGTTGATTTTTTGTGGTAAATGCAAAAAAACAATGGTACAGAATCGATGGAAACGTTCAGATGGAAGTGTAGCTTCCTGCTATTACTGTGGAACTTATAAAAGGAAAGGGAAGAATTTTTGTTCACCGCATACTCTTCCAACCGAATTACTGGAAAATCTGGTTAAGGATGATCTTCAAAAAATTTTGTTTTCAAAATATGATCTGATCAGTATGTATCAAAAAGTACGCACACAGAGAAGTAAGGAAGAAAAGAATAAAATGCTTCAGGAATTGGCTAAAAATAATAATTTGCTGTTAAAGGTGCGAAAATTAAAGAAGCAATCCTACGAAGATTACAGGGAGGGGATTTTAACTCGTGAAGAATTTTTTGTTTATTCTGAGGATTATTCAAGAAAGGAACAGTTATACTTAAAGAGGGCAGAAGAATTGAAAAATATGGAAAATTATTATAAAAAAGAGTACGAAAGAGCAGGAGATAAGGAGTTCCAGAATCCTAAAAGAAAAAACTATATTTGTAAACAGATACTTATGGAACTGATCGACCGGATTGAAGTGCGGGAAGACCAGTGCCTGGAGATTTATTATCGCTTTTCCAAACCAGATAGTATAAACAAATTCGCAAAATAGTGCCATCACATGGTGGAGGAGATCCGGGAGCAGTTTACCAGGAAAGACAGGAAAAAGATGATACATTGAAACTGACACTTTCAGTGGGAGAAATTTTAGAAAAAAATGGCATTAATGTGGTTTATACACGGGTAGATGATGTATACCAGACACCCTTTGAAAAGGCAAGAATTGCCAATGAATCAGGTGCGGACTACTTTATTTCTTTTCACAGGAACAGCAGTCCCGAGGCTAATAAATATCAAGGAGTAGAAGTTCTTGTATATGATAAAAGCGGTATAAAATACGAAATGGCAGAAAATATTCTGGGAGCCATGGGCGAAATAGGTTTTCGAGAGATTGGTGTGAAGGAACGTCCTGGGCTTGTAGTACTGCGGAGAACAAAGATGCCTGCGCTGTTGGTTGAGGCTGGATTTTTAAATTCGGAAGAAGACAATAAGCTTTTTGATGAAAAATTTGATGAGATGGCAGAGGGCATTGCCGGGGCAATTTTGGGAACTCTTACAGGAGAAACCATAGAAGATCCTTTATATTATCGTGTACAGACCGGGATATTTCGTAAGAGAGAAAATGCGGACAGAATGCTGTATCAGCTTACGGACCAGGGATTTCCTTCGTATATTCTTCGGGAAAACGATATTTATAAGGTTCAGACTGGAGCATTTCAGCAGATTGGAAATGCTGTTGATATGGAACAGAGATTGCGGGATGCGGGATATAGTACTATAATTGTAACCAGATAACATATAAAGGGAGACGGAATATGACCAGTTATGAGGAATTTCTGCAAAAAACAGAAGATTTTATGTTTATAAGTAATCAGCCGGAAAAAGCAGATATTATATTTATACCAGGCAACGGGTATCCGCATATGGCAGAAAATGCTGCGGATTTGTATAGAAGAGGATTTGCGCCATATATTCTGCCAAGCGGGAAATACAGTATTACAGTGGGAAAATTTTCTGGTGTATTATGGAAAGGAGAGGTCTATAATAAAGATTACCAGACAGAGTGGCAGTTTCTTCAAGATGTCCTCATGCAGAATGGGGTCAGAGAAAATGATATTCTGAAGGAAGATAATGCCACATTTACCTGGGAAAATGCGCTGTATTCCCGAAAAGTAACGGATGAGTCCGGAATTTCTGTAAAAAAAGCAATCATTTGCTGTAAATCTTATCATGCCAGGAGAGTGCTGATGTATTATCAGAGAGCATATCCGGAAACGGAGTTTTTGGTATGTCCGTCTTTTCCTGATGGAATCAGTCGTGAGAATTGGAGGGAAACCCAAAAGGGAATCCAGGAAGTAATGGGAGAAGTATCCAGAATCATCAGTCAGTTTTCACTGATGATGGAGTGAAGAAGTATAGGCCGGATCAGATAACTGAATACCGGCCTTTTTATGTACCGGGAAAGCAGTATGTTTTATATCAGTTTTCCTATTATATATAAAAAATTCTGTAAAGGTTAAGGAACACTCCTGCTGTGAAAGAAAATCTGGAATGGGTATGCAGCAGATGAAATAAAAAATACAAATTAGGGGTGTCGAAAAAAATATATTTATGATATAATTCACGTGAAATAATGAAAAATAGTTATTACGAAATATTTACAAAAAGGTAAAACTTTGATATATTAAAAGATGAAGAATACTTTTACCGACATATTTTGTCGGTTTTATAATGATTAGGTATCACAATAAAGAATCAAAAGAAATATTTGAGTTGCTGTTTACGTAGTAATATCCTGATGATTTGTTGCTATGAATGGAGTAAACAGTCATGTGTTTAATATTTGATTTGAAAATTATGATAATAAAAATGTTGACGATTGTTTGATGTTTATATATAGATGAGGTGTAATGATGAAGAAGAGTAATATCAATAAAAGAAACGCACAGTTTTTAGCTGCAGCAGCACTTACAGCAGTATTAGTAGCAGGACAGATACAGCCGGCTATGGTATATGGAGAAAAGACAGAGATTCAGGTAAGCAGTCTGATTCCGGATAATGTGACAATAGAAAATCCGGTTCCATTATCAGATATTGCCCTTCCATCCAGTGAATATGGAACATTATCCTGGGTAGATGGATCCAATGTTCCGTCACAGAGAATAGAAGCCTATGATGTGGTATTTCATCCGTATGATTCAGCGGACCTTTCCAGAATAGACGGATGGGATGGAGAATCCGATGGAATTTACAGCAGTGTTACTGTTGTAGTCAGCAGTATGGAAAATGAAGACAGCAGTGAAGGAGAATGGGAAGAAGAACAGGATACAGAACAGCAGGAATCTGAAGAAGGGTATGATGAATCTGATTCAGCGGACGATACTTCCGATGGAGAAGAAAGCAGTGATGAAAATTATGAGGATTCTCAGGATTCAGCAGATTCGGAAGAGGAGATTCCAGTTCCAACTGTGACTCCAGGAGAAGAAGAGACATCAGAACCAACTGTAACGCCGGAAGAAGAGACACCGGTTCCAACTGTAACCCCGGGAGAGGAAGATGCTCAGGAACCAACAGTAACACCGGAAGGGACACCAGCTCCAACTGTAACGCCGGAGGAAGAAACGCCGGAACCAACAGTGACTCCGGGAGAAGAGGAGACACCGGAACCAACTGTAACACCTGGAGAAACAATTCCAGAGCCGACTGTGACACCAGAACCTGACAATGACAATATATTTGACAGAAATGAAGAATCAGAAGATTCACGTCCTACAGATGCGGAGGAGGATCTTTCAGAGGAAGAACAGCAGGCTGCTGCGGAAGAAAACCATTCTTGCAATGGTATTTCTGTGTCAGGCATCAATCTTCCATGGTATGTGCAATTCCGTGTCACCAGTGGGGAGGATTACCAGTTTACAAATGAGACTGAGGCAAATGTATTTAAATCATACGAGTTTGAGCTTTGGGATCTGAAAAATAATACAGAATACGAAATACCGGATGGAGAATATATCAGTGTGACTGTTCCGGTAAAAGCAGGATACAGCTATACTATTGAGCATCTTTTGGACAGTGGAGCAATGGAAACAATTGTTCCAAGTGTAGATGGAAGCACAATGGTCTTCAGTACACATTCTTTCAGTCCTTTTGGAATAGCCGGAAGCAGACCGCTGGTAGGCGAGGAAATTCAGGAGGATGGTTATGGTGATACTGAGTCTGCAGGTGATACCTTGACTCCTGTACCAGAAACTCCGTCTAATAATACTCAGGTATCAGTAACTGCAGCCCCTGAGAAAGAAAATGGTACAGTACAGGAGGCTTCTCCGGTAAAAAATGAAGAGAACAGCTCGGATGATAAAAGTAAAGAAGCAGACAGTGATCCTACTTCTGCTGTCAATACAGGAGACAACACATTGATTCTTCCGTTTGTGATTCTTGGTGTTGCGGCAGTGGTGATTGTAGGTGTTATCATTTATCTGAAACGCAGAAAAAAATAAAATCATGGTAATAAGAAAAATCCTCCCCCATATATATGTTATAGGGGAGGGTTTTTTTATGAAAATTAAAGTTGTTTTACGAGCACTTTTTTTAGCATATGGACTTACGGGAATCTGTCTTTTGGCTTTGGCTTTCTTTGTATTTCAATTTGATCTGGGAACGGTGCCTGTTTCAGCCGCGATTACAGCAGTATATGTTCTGGCTTGCTTTGCAGGAGGGTTTATGGCAGGAAAACGCATGAGGAAGAATAAATATTACTGGGGAATACTGGTAGGGCTGGCTTATTTTGCGTTGCTTGTTATAGTATCTTTTGCAGTAGAAAAGAGGTGGGATATGTCTTTCCAGCATCTGCTTACCACGTTCTGTATGTGTCTGGGAGGCGGTGCACTGGGCGGTATGTTTGCATAAGGAAAAAAAGTCTTTTATTTGATGGGATTTTATGCTATACTATGCCCAGATAATTTTATATACATAAAGGAGGATATACAATGGAGCATATCAAAACATTAAATACAAAGAATCTGCAGAACACAGTAAAAAAAGGTGGATGCGGTGAGTGCCAGACTTCCTGTCAGTCAGCATGCAAAACTTCCTGTACAGTAGGAAATCAGAGCTGCGAGCACAAATAAGACAGAGTTTTGGGAAGGCATTTAAGCAGCGGGGTGAAAACCGCTGCTTCTTTCTTTGTCATACATTTTGATGAAATGCTGATATGGAATCTTATGTGTTGCAAAGATGAAATTATAGGAAAGGATTTTCAAAAATGAGTCTGATACACAGATATCAAAATAATGGTTATAACATTGTTCTGGATATTAACAGTGGATGTATTCATCTGGTGGACCTTGTTACTTATGAGGTTTTACCGTACATAGAAGAAGGTATCTCACAAGAAGAGATCGTTACAAAATTAAAGGACAGATACAAAGAAGAGGATATAAAAACTTCTGTTTCTGAATGCCTGAAACTTCAGGAAGAAGGGATGCTTTTTACAAAAGATATTTATGAGGGTGCCATTGATGAGTTTACGAAGAACAGTAAACCGGTAGTAAAAGCCCTTTGTCTTCATATTGCTCATGACTGCAATCTTGCCTGCCGTTATTGTTTTGCGGAGGAGGGAGAATACCATGGAAGAAGAGCTCTGATGTCCTTTGAGACTGGAAAGAAAGCATTGGATTTCCTGATCGCAAATTCCGGTTCCAGAAGAAATCTGGAGGTGGATTTCTTTGGAGGAGAACCGCTTATGAACTGGCAGGTTGTGAAAGACCTGGTAAAATATGGTCGTGAGCAGGAAAAACTTCACAATAAAAATTTCCGTTTTACCCTTACAACTAACGGAGTTCTTCTTGATGATGAAGTAATGGAGTTCTGCAATCGCGAGATGGCAAATGTGGTCCTCAGTGTAGATGGACGTAAAGAGGTTCATGATCATATGAGACCTTTCCGCAAAGGCGCTGGAAGCTATGATCTGATCATGCCGAAATTCCAGAAGTTTGCGGAATCCAGAAATCAGGATAAGTATTATGTAAGAGGTACATTTACTCATCATAATCTTGATTTTTCCAAGGATGTCCTTCATCTGGCAGACATGGGCTTTAAGCAGGTTTCCGTTGAGCCTGTTGTGGCGCCGGAGGAAGAAGATTATGCGATCCGAGAAGAGGATATCCCTCAGATCCTTGAGGAATATGATATTCTTGCGAAGGAGATGATCAAAAGAGAAAAAGAAGGAAGAGGATTTAATTTCTTCCATTTTATGATTGACCTTACAGGCGGTCCCTGTGTTTATAAACGTCTTTCCGGCTGTGGCTCAGGAACAGAGTATCTTGCAGTGACTCCTTGGGGAGATCTTTATCCATGTCATCAGTTTGTGGGCGAAGAACAGTTCCTGATGGGAAATGTAGATGAAGGGATTACCCGTCCGCAGGTTCGTGATGAATTTAAAAACTGTAATGTTTATACAAAAGAAGCATGTAAAGACTGCTTTGCGAGGTTTTACTGCAGTGGAGGATGTGCAGCAAATGCATATCACTTCCAGAATGATGTAAAGGGAAATTATGAGATCGGATGCGAACTTCAGAGAAAACGAGTGGAGTGTGCAATTATGATCAAAGCCGCTCTTGCGGACTAGATAAATCAGTCCGCAGGATAACTTATGGTATCATGGGGACTTAAAAAAGAAGGGAAAAACAATGAAGAAAAAAAGAGGAGTCATTGTACTGGTCCTTACTGTGATCCTAACGGCGTTCCTGTGCTATACAGCTGGTGTGGGGTTTGGTCCAACAGGAACCGGAGCGGCAAAGAATATCAATACCGGTCTTGATCTGTCAGGTGGAGTAAGTATCACTTATGAGGCAAAAGATAAGGATCCGAGCAAAGAAGATATGTCTGATACTGTTTATAAAATGCAGAAGCGTGTGGAACAGTACAGTACGGAGGCCCAGGCTTATCAGGAAGGTGATAATCGTATCACTGTAGAGATTCCGGGAGTGACCGATGCAGATAAGATCCTGAATGAACTGGGTAAACCAGGTTCTCTTTGCTTTATCGAAGAAACCGATAAAGATGGTAATGCAAACTTTGTTGCAGGTGAAACAAAATATGAACTTGCAAGAAGCCTTGATGAGATCAGAGAGGCAGGATCTGTTGTACTGGAAGGTACTGATGTGGCAGACGCCCAGGGCGGTGCTTACCAGAAACAGGACGGCAGCAGCAGAGAATATGCAGTCAGCCTGAAACTTACAGAAGAAGGTAAAAAGAAATTTGCAGAAGCTACAGAGGCAAATGTAGGAAAGCAGATTGCGATCATTTATGATAATGAAGTATTAAGTGCTCCGACAGTAGAGGAAGCAATCACAGGCGGACAGGCAGAAATCAATGGAATGTCAGGAGTAGAGGAAGCACAGAATCTGGCATCCTACATCCGCATTGGTTCTCTGAGTCTTGAACTGGAAGAACTTCGCTCCAGTGTGGTTGCTGCCCAGCTTGGAGAAGAGGCAATTACAACAAGTGTTACAGCAGGTGCAATCGGACTTGCAATCGTTATTTTATTTATGATCCTTGTTTACAGGATACCGGGTATCGTTGCTGCATTTGCACTGATTCTGTATACAGCAATTGAGCTGATCACTCTCAATGCATTTGATATTACTCTGACACTCCCGGGTATTGCAGGTATCATCCTGGGTATCGGTATGGCGGTAGATGCTAATGTTATCATTTATGCACGTATTCAGGAAGAGATTGCAGAGGGAAGTTCTGTAAGGACTTCTATCCGTGCCGGATTTTCCAAAGCGTTTTCTGCAATCATTGACGGAAATATCACAACGCTGATCGCATCTGTAGTCCTGATGTGGCTTGGATCCGGTACAGTTAAGGGATTTGCATACACACTGGCTCTTGGTATTGTGGTTTCTATGTTTACAGCGCTGGTGATTTCCAGACTGATCATGAATGCTCTTTATGCTGTAGGATTCCAAGATGCAAAGTTTTATGGAAAAGCAAAACAGAGAAAATCTTTCAATTTTGTTGGAAAGAAAAATATCTTTTTTATTATTTCTCTGATTCTGATTCTTGTGGGACCAGTATCTATGATGATCCATCAGAAAACAGATGGAAGCAGCCTGAACTACAGTCTGGAGTTTTCTGGAGGAACTGCGACTACAGTTACCTTTAATGAAGACATGGATATTAAGACCATCGATTCCGAGGTTACACCGGTAGTAGAGGATGTCACAGGAGACAAGAATGTACAGCCTACGAAAGTTGTCGGAACAAATCAGGTAATCATTAAAACACGTGCTCTTTCCCAGGAAGAAAGAGAGGCACTGAATGATGCAATGGTAGAAAAATTTGATGTAGACAGATCACTGATCGCATCAGAAAGTATTTCATCCACAGTCAGCTCTGAAATGAGACAGGATGCATTTGTTGCAGTAGTTGTGGCAACTCTTTGTATGCTGGTATATATTTGGTTCCGGTTTAAAGATATCCGTTTTGCCGGCAGTGCAGTTCTTGCACTTGTGCATGATGTACTTGTGGTATTTGCTTTTTATGCTCTGGCAAGGATTTCAGTGGGAAATACTTTTATTGCATGTATGCTGACCATTGTAGGTTACAGTATTAATGCAACGATTGTCATTTTTGACCGTATTCGTGAAAACATGAAGAAGAGAGGTCCCCGTGCAGATCTTGCAGAGATTGTAAATGACAGTATCACACAGACCCTTACCAGAAGTATTTATACTTCTTTGACTACGTTTGTGATGGTTGCAGTACTTTTCATAATGGGAGTATCTTCTATCCGTGAGTTTGCACTTCCGTTAATGGCAGGTATTATCTGCGGTGCATATTCTTCTGTATGTATTACAGGTTCTCTGTGGCTGGTAATGAAGCAGGGATTTGGCAAAAATAAAGTAAAGTCTGCTGTACAACAGATATCAGACCAGAAAAACAGCGAAAGTGCTCAGAGTACAGAATCTGTTCAGAAACAGGGAAAGGGACAAAAGCAGCCGAAAAAGAAAAATCGTAAAAGAGTAGCAGAGCGTCTGGCTGCTCAGGAAGCAGAGAAAAATTCTGTTTCAGATAATGACAAAACTGAATAAATCAGGATGAGAAAAATAGTCCCGGGGCAGTATGTTTGTCCCGGGACATATTTTTAACAGGAGAAAAAGATGGAAAAATGGGTAGTAATGGCAAAAAAAGCTGATTTTCAGAAAATTGGCAAAGAATTTGGAATAGACCCGGTTGTTGCAAGACTGATTCGAAACCGGGATGTAGAAGGGATGGATGACATTCGTTCCTATCTGTGTGGAACTCTTGATGATATTCCGTCTCCCTGGCTTTTGAAAGATATGAAAAAAGCAACAGAAATTCTGTCGGCAAAAATTAACGCCGGTGCAAAGATTCGTATTATTGGTGACTATGATATTGACGGAGTAACGGCTACTTATATTTTGCTTACCGGACTGAAACGTCTCGGGGCAAATGTGGATACATATATTCCAGACAGGATCAAAGATGGTTACGGTCTGCACAGCCAGCTGGTTGAAAAGGCAGCAGCTGATGGAGTTGATACAATTGTTACCTGTGATAACGGAATTGCAGCATCACAGGAGATTGCCCTTGCCAAAAAAGGTGGAATGACAGTGATTGTAACAGATCACCATGAGATTCCTTATGAGGATACGGAACAGGGAAGAGTATGGACCATTCCCCAGGCTGATGCGGTGATCAACCCTAAGCAGCCGGGATGTGAGTATCCAAACAAAAATATCTGTGGAGCGGTAGTGGCATGGAAACTGATATGGTCCCTCTATGAAACATATGGTATTGATCGAGATGAGATTCTGGAGTTTTCTGAAGCGGCAGCAGTAGCAACAGTAGGAGATGTTATGGATCTGCAGGGAGAAAACAGAATTATTGTAAAGGAGGGACTGAAAAGACTTCCTCATACAGGAAATCAAGGTTTTCAGGCATTGATTGAAGCAAATGGTCTGACCGGAGAAAGAATTACTGCATATCATGTGGGATTTGTGCTGGGCCCCTGTATTAATGCCAGTGGAAGACTGGATACTGCATCCAGAGCACTGTCACTTCTATGTACTAAGAATTGGGATCAGGCGGCAAAGGCGGCAGGAGATCTGGTTGCACTGAACCAGAGCCGTAAGGCAATGACAGAAGAGGGAAGAGATAAGGCGGTTGATCTTATCGAACAGTCAGGGCTTTCAAAAGACAGAGTTCTTGTAGTATATCTTCCGGAGTGCCATGAAAGCCTTGCCGGGATCATTGCCGGACGTTTGAGAGAAAAATATTATAAGCCGGTATTTGTGCTGACAAAGGCGGAGAATGGAGTAAAAGGAAGCGGACGTTCCATAGAAGCGTATTCAATGTATGAAGAGCTGGTAAAATGCAGTGATCTTCTGGAACAGTTTGGCGGTCATCCCATGGCGGCGGGACTTTCATTGAAAGAAGAGAACGTGGAGATTTTTCGACGAAAGCTGAATGAGCTGTGTACACTCACAGAGTCAGAATTGACTCCAAAGATCACTATCGATGTTCCAATGCCGATTTCTTATCTTTCCAGAGAATTGACAGAACAGTTGTCTGTTCTGGAGCCCTTTGGAAAAGGAAACACAAAGCCGTTATTTGCCCAAAAAGGCCTGCGTGTTTTAAACCTGAGAATTCTGGGCAAAAATCAGAATGTAGCCAAAATGAAGCTTGTAGATGCTTCAGGAGCTTCTGTGGATGCGGTATATTTCGGGCAGGCTCTGGAATTTCAGTCTTATGTGCAGCAGAAAGAAACCGTTTCTGTTACCTATTATCCGGAGATCAACGTATATCAGGGAAGAGAAACTCTTCAGGCAGTGATTCGAAATTATATGTAAATATAAGAAAAAGACAGGTGTCCGCAGCTGCGAAAAAAGCCGGGTTTTGGCGAGAGTTGTCGGGTTTTGGATTGATTCCATTAAAAAAAAGTGATATACTTATTGAGATTATTTATGATAAAAATGGCTTTTTGCCGCAATTATAATATGACAGGCGGAGGTACGGGACTATGAAGAAAATTGAAGATTATGTAAGAAGTATTCCGGATTTTCCGGAACCAGGAATTATTTTTCGGGATGTGACAAGTATTCTGCAGGATGCAGATGGACTGACATTAGCTATTGATCTTATGCAGGATTGTTTGAAAGACACGGATGTAGATGTGATCGTTGGGACAGAATCCAGAGGATTTATGTTTGGTGTACCGATTGCATACAATCTTCATAAACCATTTGTGCCGGTTCGGAAAAAAGGCAAGCTTCCATGTGAGACAGTTTCCAGAAGTTATGATCTGGAGTATGGCAGCGCTGCTATTGAGATGCATAAAGATTCGATCAAGCCAGGACAGAAAGTAGCTGTGATCGATGATCTGATCGCTACAGGCGGTACGGTGGAAGCAGCAGTAAAACTGATTGAAGAACTTGGCGGTGAAGTGGTTAAAATTGTATTTCTGATGGAACTGGCCGGGCTCAAAGGACGTGAAAAACTGGCAGGATATGATGTGGCTTCTGTAATCCGCTATGAAGGAAAATAACCAGTGCAGCAAATATCATGTTTTTGTTTGCTGCAGCAACTGACCACAGACAGATTGAATATCAGGCAGGTGGGAGAGAATGGCAGAAAAAGATAAAAATATAAAGCTTAATAAACAAGCCGGACTGACAGATGCGGAAAAAAGAGAAACCGTAAAAAAAGCAGATGCAGCTGTAAAATCTATGAGTGATTTTACCAGTCCGGAGATTCTGTATCAGGAATTGATCACCAGTGTGAAAAAATATCATCCGTCTACGGATATTACCATGATACAGAAAGCATATGAGGTTGCAAAAGAGGCTCACAAGGATCAGAAGAGAAAATCAGGAGAACCCTATATTATCCATCCGCTTTGTGTGGGTATTATCCTGGCAGATCTGGAACTTGATAAAGAAACGATCGTTGCCGGACTTCTTCATGATTCTGTTGAAGATACCTGGATGACATATGAGGAAGTGGAAAAGGAATTCGGAGCAGAGGTGGCGCTTCTGGTAGATGGAGTCACGAAGCTGGGGCAGCTGAATTATTCTAAAGACAAGGTGGAGCTCCAGGCGGAAAATCTGCGAAAAATGTTTCTTGCCATGGCAAAGGATATCAGGGTTATTCTGATCAAACTGGCAGACCGCCTTCACAATATGCGTACACTGCAGTATATGCGGCCGGAAAAGCAGCAGGAGAAAGCAAGAGAGACAATGGATATCTATGCTCCTATTGCCATGCGTCTTGGTATTTCAAAAATCAAGGTAGAGCTGGATGATCTTTCTCTGAAATATCTGAAGCCGGACGTTTATTATGATCTTGTTGATAAAGTTTCCCTGAGAAAAAGTGAAAGAGAGGAATTTGTCAACGGAATCGTAAAACAGGTAAAGCAGCATATGGAAGATGCCGGGATAGAAGCACAGGTAGATGGACGTATCAAACATTTTTTCAGTATTTATAAAAAAATGGTCAACCAGAATAAAACCATCGACCAGATTTATGATCTTTTTGCAGTGCGTATACTGGTAGATAATGTAAAAGACTGTTATGCGGCTCTTGGTGTGATTCATGAAATGTACAAGCCTATTCCCGGCAGATTTAAGGATTACATTGCCATGCCGAAGCCGAATATGTATCAGTCTCTTCATACGACACTGATCGGTCCAAGCGGACAGCCTTTTGAAATCCAGATCCGTACCTATGAAATGCATAAAACTGCAGAATATGGTATTGCAGCCCACTGGAAATATAAGGAATCCTCAGACGGAAAAACTCCGGTTGGAAAAAGTGAGGAAGAAAAACTTAACTGGCTCCGTCAGATTTTGGAATGGCAGAGAGATATGTCTGATAACAGAGAATTTATGAGTCTCCTGAAGAATGATCTGGATCTTTTTGCCGACAGTGTTTACTGTTTTACTCCGCTGGGAGATGTCAAAACCCTTCCGGCGGGTTCTACTCCTATTGATTTTGCCTATTGTGTCCATAGTGCAGTAGGAAATCGTATGGTAGGGGCACGAGTGAACGGAAAGCTGGTTCCAATTGAGTATGAGATTCAGAATGGAGACCGTATTGAGATTATTACTTCACAGAATTCTCAGGGTCCCAGCCGTGACTGGCTGAAGCTGGTAAAAAGTACACAGGCCAAGAATAAGATCAATCAGTGGTTTAAAAAAGAACTGAAAGAAGATAATATCCTGAAGGGAAAAGACATGCTTGCCCAGTATGCAAAGACCAAGGGATATAAGATTGGCTCCTATACAAAAAGTCAGTACATGGAAGCAGTTATGCATAAGTATGGATTCCGCGACTGGGATTCCGTGCTGGCAGCAATCGGGCATGGCGGTCTGAAAGAAGGTCAGGTATTTAATAAACTGATGGAAGCTTACGAGAAAGAACATGCCAAAAAGATTACAGATCAGGATGTTCTCGACGCTGCTTCAGAGGCACAGGAAAAACTCCATCTTGTAAAATCCAAGGGTGGTATTGTTGTGCGGGGTATCCACGACGTGGCGGTACGGTTCTCGAAATGCTGCAGTCCCATTCCGGGAGATGAAATCGTAGGATTTGTCACAAGAGGAAGAGGAATTACAATCCATCGAACAGACTGTGTTAATGTGTTGAATATGTCGGAGGCGGATCGTACCAGACTGATCGAGGCGGAATGGCAGGCTGATACAAAAACTTCTGAAAAATATATTGCAGAGCTTAGGATCTTTGCAAACAACCGGACCGGTCTGATCGTAGATCTTTCTAAACTTTTTACAGAAAGAAAGATCGATATGAAAAATATGAACTGCCGTACCAACAAACAGGATAAGGCAACCCTTGCAGTCAGCTTTGAGATTGCCAGTAAGGAAGAGCTTGCATCTCTGATCGAAAAGATCCGTCAGGTGGAAAGTGTTCTGGATGTAGAGCGTACTACAGGCTGATACAGCAGGGAAAACATTTTTTAGAAAGAGAGAAACGATATGAAAAACGCAGATCTTCAGAAATGTATTCTTGGTTCCGTGTCAACCAACTGCTATTTACTGAAAAATAAAGAAACAGGAGAACTTCTTATTATTGATCCTGCAGATCATGCAGAAATTATCTCCTCAAAAATAAAGGAAATGCAGGCAGAGCCAAAGGCGATTCTTTTGACTCATGGTCATTATGACCATATTCTGGCAGCGGAAGATTTGAGAAAAGAACTTCAGATCCCGGTTTATGCCTGTGAAAAAGAAACAGGTACACTTCTGGATCCGTCGGTAAATCTTTCCGGATATGGAAGCAGAGTCTGTTCTTTGAAAGCGGACATACTTCTTACGGACCTTCAGGTTTTTGAAGCAGCAGGTTTTTCGGTACAGATGCTCCATACCCCGGGACATACGGAGGGAAGCTGCTGCTATTATCTGGAGGAGGAAGGACTTCTTTTCAGCGGTGATACGCTGTTTTATGGTTCTGTAGGGAGAACGGATTTTCCGGGCGGAAGCACAGCTCAGATCGTTCAGAGCCTTCACAGACTGACAGATAACCTTCCTGAGGATACAGAAGTTTTTCCGGGACATGATATGTCCACGACCATTGGTTATGAAAAGAGGTATAATCCATTTGTATAAAATCAGAATTCTGTTTGAAAACAGAGACTTTGAACATGATATCTACGAGTTGATCCGGGCTTTTTATCCGGATGCGGAAATTTTTGTTTCCTACGAAAAAGAAGAGGAAGTACAGGCGGACCTTGCATTTCGAGTGGAAGCACAGGGACAGAGCTTCATGATCCATTACCGCAGTGAGGAGAATAAAGGCGTAACATGTGGAGAGATGATAAAGGGGCAGTCTTCGGATGCCCTTCTTTCCTGTAAAGAAGATTCTGCTGATAAAGAAAAAGCTCATGAACTCCGAAAAGAGCAGAAGGATATTATCAAGCAGGTACTTTACCGGCTTTTGGTAAAGCTTACAGGAAGGACACTTCCCTGGGGGAACCTTACGGGGATCCGTCCTGCCAAGCTGGCTATGGCCATGCTCGAATCCGGAATGAAAAATTCTGAAGCAGCACAGGAAATGAGAGATCGCTATATGGTCAGCCCGGAAAAAACAGCACTTGCCATTGCTATTGCAAACAGAGAAAGAGAGTTGCTGAAGGATATTGATTATGAAAACGGATACAGCCTTTATGTAGGCATTCCTTTTTGTCCAAGTATCTGTCTTTACTGTTCCTTCAGCTCATACCCTCTGAAGCAGTGGAAAAACAAGGTAGATCTATATCTGGATGCTTTGTGTAAGGAAATCGAGGCAGTATCCCGGATCATGGAAGAAAAAGGTAGAAAGCTGGACACTGTTTATATTGGAGGCGGCACACCGACCACTTTGGAGCCAGATCAGCTGAAACGGCTTCTGGACTCTCTGATGGAGCACTTTGACTGCAGAAATCTGGCAGAATTTACCATAGAGGCCGGACGCCCGGACAGTATTACAAAGGAAAAGCTTCAGATGATCAGGAAATATCCGGTTAGCAGAATTTCTGTAAATCCTCAGACCATGAATCAGGAAACCTTGGATATTATTGGAAGGCGTCATACGGTAGAGGAGACTAGGAATGCATTTATGCTGGCCAGAGAGTGTGGATTTGACAACATTAATATGGATCTGATTGTGGGGCTGCCTGGTGAGGATAAAGAAAAGGTGGCACATACTTTGGATGAAGTGAGAGCACTGGCACCGGATAGTCTGACTGTACATTCTCTGGCTGTGAAGCGTGCGGCCAGGCTGAATATGTTTAAGGATCAGTATCAGGAAATGACTTTCGAAAATAATCAGGAAATCATGGATATGACCATGAAAACTGCTTATGAAATGGGAATGAGCCCTTATTATCTGTATCGACAGAAAAATATGAAGGGTAATTTTGAAAATGTAGGCTATGCAGAGGTTGACAAAGCAGGGATGTACAATATACTGATTATGGAAGAGAAACAGCCGATCATTGCACTTGGAGCAGGTGGATCCTCCAAACTGGTCTTTGATCATGGAAAAAGGATCGAACGTGTTGAAAATGTAAAGGATGTATCCAATTATATTGCCCGCATTGATGAGATGATCGAAAGAAAACGGGCAGGGATCCGGAAATGGTTATAATGGGAGGTGTACAGATTGGGTGCGGCAGAAACAGAAACGCTGAAAACATCTGACAGAATACTGGATTTTGATCTGTCGGCCGAGCTGAATCACGGGATCGTGGTCAGTAATCTTGCGTATGAGGTGGCTTTGGAAATGGGGCTGGAGGAATCTGTCTGTTATGAGCTGGCAATTGCCGGTATGCTGCATGATATTGGAAAGTTGAGACTGACAGAATATATCAACGGACGGGAAAAAGATCCTCTTCTGATAGAAGAATTGAAATATGTTCGTATGCACTCTACGCTGGGATACGAGGAACTGAAAGGACAGGGATATTCAGAATTTGTTCTGGAAAGTATATTGTATCATCATGAAAATTATGATGGAACCGGCTATCCGGAAAACCTGGCCGGAGAGGAAATTCCCATTGGCGGAAGGATCTTAAGAGTATGTGATGTTTTTGCGGCACTGAGTTCAGA
>Reeses_p1__coassemble_148_pt1 | contig 58595 bp, 54 predicted proteins | sample Reeses_p1__metabat2_low_PE_012 | metagenome-assembled genome bin Reeses_p1 | reverse complement strand
CGTTTCCAATAAATTCCTCTCCAATAATAAAAGCGTCTGCCAGCCCTCTCGGCTGCTCCTGCACCGCATACTCAAATCTCATTCCCAGCTGTTTTCCGTCTCCAAGAAGCTCCTGAAATACAGGAAGATCTCTCGGTGTGGAAATGATCAGGATCTCACGGATTCCTGCCAGCATCAATGTAGAAAGCGGATAGTAGATCATGGGCTTGTCATATACCGGCATGATCTGTTTGGAGATCGCCTTTGTTAATGGATATAATCTGGTTCCTGAACCGCCTGCTAAAATAATTCCCTTCATATTTTCTTCTCCTTATCGTCTGGATCTGTACATTTTTTTCTCTTTGAAATGCAGTGCCACCATCAATATCACAAGTGTCACTGCCATGACCGCCATTACCCCCAGAAGTATTTTGGAAGTATTGGATAAACCGCTTTCGCCTTCCGTGGACGCTTCAGCCGCTGCCTCACCGGCCGACTGTGCATTTCCTTCTGCAGATACAGTCTGTGTCACCTGAGGGGTAGGGGAAAACTTTGGAGTCATGAGATAGCCTACAAACTGACCGCTGTAATAAAACTGATTCATGATCTGTCCGTTTTTTTCTTTTGTTTTTACAGTAAGGTCATCCACAGTAACCCCTTTAGGTACTGTCATATTTTTTCCATTTAAAGTTATTGTATCAAAATTATTAAATGCATAATCAAAAAGTGCAATCGTATCGGTACAGTTTGCTCCAAGATCCGGCGCCCGAAGCGTCACCGCTATATATGTCCGGCCGTTTCTTTCTGCCGCAGTTACAAGCGTATGTCCGGCATCATTGGTATTCCCGGTCTTTCCGCCAATACATCCTTCATAATAAAGATTGGACTCCTTTGCCATTAAAGGCATATGGGTATGCATTCCTCTCGCTTCGCTGAGGTTTGTGGCCGGAATGGTATAATTAACTCCGCTGATCACCTGACGGAATCTGTGGTTTCTAAGTCCTGCCCTCATGATCTTTGCCAAATCATGAGCGGTTGTATAGTGATTCGCATCCGGAAGACCGCTGGCATTGGCAAAATGTGTATTCTTACATCCAATCTCCTTTGCCCTCTGGTTCATCATCTCTATAAACTGGGCCTCTGTACCGCCTACATATTCTGCCATCTGGGCACAGACTTCATTGGCCGACTTAATGATAGCTGCAAACCAGCAGTCTTTCATGGTAATCGTCTCTCCCAGCTTCATCCCGATGTTTGAACTGTCCCAGGTTACATCTCTGACCCCGGTTTCTGTAAAAGTAACCGTATCTTTTGGTGAACTGTTTTCGATTGCCGTAAGCACAGTCATGATTTTTGTAGTACTGGCCGGATATCTGTATTCATCCATTCCTTTATCATAAAGGACAGCTCCTGTGTCTGCGTCAATAAGCACAGCTGTCTCAGAAACTGTATCAGGACCTTTTGGCCAGCCCTGAATATTATCTGTAGCTACTGCTGCCGGTGTCCCAAAGTTTACAGTTACTGCCTGTACAGTGGATGCCGGCAGGATCAGGGATATCAGTCCCAGAACTGCAGCACCTGCAATTTTTTTTCTCATTCTTCTCTCCTCCGTCAAAACTCAAACGCAAGTATCTTTTCTGTAATATATTCTACATCAGACATAGACAGATTATAAAACATCGGAAGACGCAGAAGACGTTCACTTTCTTTTGTAGTGTAAACATCTTCGCCAGAAAATCTTCCAAATTTCTCTCCTGCCGGCGAGCTGTGCAGCGGTACATAGTGAAAGGCTGTGCAAATCCCGTTTTCCTTCAGGTAGGAGATCAGACGGCTCCTTGTTTCAAGGTCTTTTACTTTAATATAATACATATGAGCATTATGCTTGCATCCTTCCGGAACAACAGGTCTCTGGATCTTCTCCTGTTCCTCCAGACTCTTAAGGCCTTCATTATAATAATCATAGATCTGATGGCGCTTGCCATCGATCTTTTCTGCTTCCTCAAGCTGGGCATACAGATAAGCCGCATTCATTTCACTTGGAAGATAAGAGGATCCATAATCGATCCATCGGTATTTATCTACCTGTCCCCGGAAAAATTTACTTCTGTCCGTTCCTTTTTCTCTGAGGATCTCTGCTTTTTCCTGATATTCGTTGTTCTGGAATACCAGAGCACCTCCCTCTCCCATAGTATAATTTTTTGTCTCATGAAAACTGTAACATCCAAAATCGCCGATAGTTCCAAGAGCCTTTCCGTGGTAATAGGCTTCCACACCCTGGGCAGCATCTTCAACTACTTTCAGATCATATTTTTTCGCCAGTTCCATGATCCGGTCCATTTCACAGGAAACACCTGCATAGTGAACCGGCACTATGGCTTTTGTTTTTTCTGTAACTGCCTGTTCGATCAGCTTTTCATCTATATTCATGGTATCCGGACGGATATCCACGAACACGATCTTTGCCCCCCGAAGTACAAAAGCATCTGCAGTAGATACAAATGTATAAGAAGGCATGATCACTTCATCTCCTGGCTGGATATCGCAAAGATACGCCGCCATCTCCAGTGCATGTGTACAGGAAGTAGTCAGAAACACCTGGGATGCCTGAAATCTTTCCTTCATCCACTGTGAGCAGAGTTTTGTATATTTACCGTCACCGCAGAGCATTCCCTGATCCACGGCATCTTTAATATAATTCAGTTCTTTTCCTACAAGTGCAGGTCTGTTAAAATCTATCATTCTTTATTTCCCTGTTTTTCTTCATCCTTGTTATCAGCTGCTTCAGAAATATTTTCTCTGTCCCGGATCACATACTGAGGTGTTTTGTTCACGTTCAGCATCAGCTTGCCCAGATATTCTCCCACAATACCAAGCATCAGGAAGCAAATGCCAAACAGTACCAGCATGGCACACATAAGAGAAGACCAGCCGATTGCTATAGAAGGATTCAGCAATTTACGGATAAATACTACTACTGCTCCAATAAATCCGGCTGCCGAAAACAATGTTCCAAAAAAAGTTGCAAGCCGGAGAGGGATCACCGTAAAATTCAAACAGGACATAAAAAGCTTCAGCCCTCTCCTGAAATTATAATTGGAAGTCCCTACCTCTCTTTCAAAATGCTCGATCTCTATATTTGCAATATTGTGTGTGGTACGGAAAAACAGTACCTGAAGAAAGGTATTGTACCCGTCATATTTTACAACCTCATCCCTGACATACTTCCGGCAGCACCAGAAACTGCTCATCTGGATATCCTTCGGACGATCCAGAAGATGCCACAAAAGGAAACGGCTTACTGCTCCTGTCAGATTTTTAAACCAGGAAAATTTCCTTTGTTTAAAGACTCCAAACACAATGTCATAGCCTTCTTCCATCTTATCCAAAAACTGCGGAATCTGAGAAGGATGGTTCTGCATATCATCATCCATTCCCAGGATCAGATCTCCCTCTGCATAATTCATTCCTGCCATAATAGCATTATGCTGGCCAAAATTTTTTGCAAGGTTGATTCCTTTTACATTCGGGTATTTCTCTGTCAGTCCATGTATGGACTTCCAGGTACCATCTCTGGAATAGTCGTTTACAAGCACAAACTCACATTCATAATCTTTTAATTTCTCGAACTCTTCTATTGCAAGCTCCACCACCTTGCCGATGGTGTGCTCCGAATTATAGCACGGTATGACAATCGATACCAGCATCTTTTCTCCCTCGTTTCTATAGGTTAAATATAAAAATCCCTGCAAGGATCAGGGCAAATCCCATAAGTTTCCTTTTGCTGAATGTTTCTTTCAAAAAGAAATATCCCATCACCGAGACAAAAATATATCCTGTAGATTCCAGAATCGGTGACATAGAAAGCGGCAGATTCCGCAGCGCCAGCATAGTAAGGATCACAGAGCAGAAAAAAAGGCCGTAGGCTCCGATCACCATAGGATTCAGATATTCCTTCAGCGGGCTGTCATATATTTTATTTGCTGCTTTTTTCAGGATGATCTGAGAAACAGATGAGATAAATACCGATAAAAGCAGGATACATACAGATATCTGAAAACTGCTCAATGTTTCTCACCGCCCTTCTGCAAATTTTCTGATGTTACCAGATAGATCCCGGCAAAAATAATCACTGCTCCGACGATCATATTCCAGGTAATCTTTTCCTCAAAGATCAGAGCACCCCAAATAATGCCCCAGATCAGTGTCACAGGGCGGTTGGCATACGCCACCGTCAAGGGCATGCGCTTCAGGATCTGCTGCCAGATCACTGCATATCCGAACATGATCACAAATACCAGCCCGAACCAGAAAATAAACTGCAGTGAAAAAATACGGTCGGTATATCCGGAAGCCATTTTAGAACAGACACCACTTAATGAGCTGAACAAAAGGCTGATATGAAGCAGCAGATATGTACTTTTTTTTGAGTCATGGTCATTTCTCATGTTATTCTCTCACAATCATACTGTAAATTCAATGTTAATTTTCGACAAAATATCCTCCAGACGCTTTTCACATGCATCCAGATTTTCCCCTGTCAGGATCACCTGACCAATACGGTCTCTTCCATTTTCGTAACGGTTCACCTGATCTCCCGGCTGAATATTAAAAGAAAGATCAATAATATCCTCTGCCGAACTATTTGTATTATGGATTTCTTTTACAATACCGCTTCTGTCCGAAGTCAATATCCTGGAAAGACTGGACTGCTGCGGTTTATGGCCGGCAAATAATTTATCCGGCTCCATGTCCATGGCAAGCCGCACGATTGCCTCGTAATAATTGATTCCGTAATATAAGCCTACTGTTTCTGGCAGGCAGGTTGCTCCCGCCCTTCCCGTAATCTCGATCACATAGATATTTCCATCTTTTTCGATCAGATCACAGTTAACGGCACAATTATCAAGCCCTACTGCCTGAATAGCAAGCATTACCTGCTCTTCCACCCTGGCTCCCAATGTCTTCTGTTTTCTGTAAGGAACAGAATGCCCTATGGGCGTTGGTACATAGCTCTGAAAAGCGTCGATATTGTTGGGAAGGCAGTAAAGAAGCTTTCCATTGGAGATCATAGCTTCACAGCCAAGAGTTTCGCCCTCAATAAATTCCTCTGCCAGACAGTAATCTTTTCCAGTAGCCTTCATTGTATCTTCATATCGCTCAAATGCTTCTTCTCTTGTATTGCACCGGAAGATCCCTCTGCTTCCCATCAGATCCACCGCCTTAAGGACCACGGGAAATTCCAGGCATTCCAGGGCCTCTGCAAGTTCCTGTCTGTTTCGGATGCAGATATGACGGGCGCAGTTTACCCCGCCTGCCATAAACGCTTCTTTCATTTTAAATTTATTACTGCTGATGTCTGCGGCTTTCGTACTGAGCCCTTTCAGCCCCAGATGTTCACAGGCATAACCCAGAGCTCTTACTCCGGTATCCAGGCAGCAGGTAGCGATCCCATCCACATGAAATCTTCTTGCCACTTCATATACGGCAGCAGGATCTGATATATCTGTATAAGTAAATTCATCTGCTGCCTGAAATCCCGGCCAATCTCCCGGAATACTGGCAGCAACTGTAGAAATGCCAAGTTTTCCTGCCTCCTCATAAAGAGGCAGCTGAGAATAACTGGCGCCAAGAATCATTATTTTTTTCATAATTAAAGATCATTCTCCTCCAGAAAATCAAAAAATAAAGGGGTTCCTCCCGTATGGAGAAACAGAATATTCTTATCATGGATCTGGTGTTCTTCCAGATATCTTACCATACCATAAAATGCCTTTCCTGTATAGGTCATATCAAGAGGTATTCCCTCTTCCCCGTATATTTTCCTGATAATATCCGCTGTTTTAGATGAATATCGTCCATATCCGTCTCCCAGATATTCGTCCGTAAAATAAATATGCTCTTTCCAATCTTCCGGAAAGCTATAGCCAAACTTATCTGCATATGCATTAAGATCAGAGGCAATGACCTCTTTTCCCCTTTTTGCATTTCGAGAAACAGAGATACCTATGATTTTCCTGTTGTCTCCTGCTTTCAGGCTTCCGGCAAGCAGGCCGGCCTGAGTGGCATTGGTGCTGGATGCCAGAAAAATATAGTCAAAATGAACTCCTTTTTCTTCTTCCTGGCGGCATATCTCCTCATATGCCTCTGCATAAGCCTCCACAGGAACCCATTCCCGTCCCTGACCTTTTGTATTTCCATAAATATAATAAGGTCTGTATCCTTTTTCTGTCAGTTCATCCATAGCCTGCTGTACCGCATGCGCAATCCCTGTTTTTCCGCAGGGGATTTCCCTTACTCCCATAGCCCGGATCACCCGGCTGTTCTGTGTTTCTTTTTGTTCTTTTATATCTTCTGTATTATGAACCATATAGCAGGGCATTCCCAGCTTATGGCAAAGAGTTGACAGTATCCGGCAAAGATTAGAATGATAATTTCCATAAATGATCATACTGTCACAATATTCTCTTTTCATATCTTCCAGAAATTTCTGGGCAAAGCGAACCTTATTTCCTCCAAAGGAAAACGGCAGCAGATCGTCTCTCTTCATATAAAAATGATTGCAGGGGATATGTGCTGATGATATCTGCCAGCCCGGAATCTCCGGTGCCTTCCAGCTGATTTCTCCTCCGGAAAATCCCAGCTTCTGTACAGGTGTTTCCGGAAGCCCTTCAAGAGGATTTTCCCATGGACCATGATGGAGCAGTTCTTCCATTTCTTTATGGGAGTCCGCCTGCAGAATAAAAAATCCAGGTCTGCTTCCGCTGTCCACGATATCTGCCTTTTTTACCTCTCCTTCTATCACTACTTTACGCAGCTTATCCGGGTGTTTTTCCTGCAGTTCCGCAAGCAGTTTCTCATCATTTTCATTCATAAGAAAACGAATGGCAGCCACATGTCTGTCCTCTTCTTTTAATACAGGTGGTTTTCCTGATGCTGTATCTACTACCATTCCCACAAAATCCTGGCCTGTAGAAAGAGGAACAAGATCTGAACCAATGCAGTCTCCGCCCATACGGGAACCGATCTCAATGATACGGATTTCTCCTTTTTTGCTGATCCGCAGTTCACTATGAGCAGCTCCACAGACAATCCCCAACGCATCCAGTGCTTTGAAAACAATTTCTTTTATTCTGTTTTCCATTTTCTCTGTCAAAGGAGCCGGCTGTATATGAGCCACTTCTATATAATTAGGACTTCCTGTTGTATATTTTTTGGTGACGGCAAGACAGGTGTGACAGCCATTATAGCTTATAGTCTCGACGCTGTACTCTGCCCCCTCTATATATTCCTCTATGATCGCCTTTTTTTCAAAAGACTGCGATACGGCATTCATAACAGCGTCTGCCAGATCTTCTTCTTTATATACTTTGGTAATTGCCCTGCTTCCAGAACGGTCTGTAGGCTTCACAATCACAGGATATGACTGTGGACTGTACTTTTCGCCCGCTTCTACTGTTTTAAAAAACGGTACCGGAATACCGGCTTCCTGAAAAGCAAGACGCATAGACGCTTTATTGGTTGAATTCCGGATACACTCCCTGCTGTTCCCAGGAAGTCCTAATTCCTCTGCCAGATACTGAACTGTAATATTTGCCAGATCCGATCCTATGGTTGCCACTGCATCCGGCTGTATCTTTCTGCATATATCCAGAATCTGATCTTTTTCCGTAATACTGATCTCATAAAAGAAATCTGCATCCTCTGCACCTGCAGCGCCTTCCCGCCAGGCAAACACATGGGTCTCATATCCCATTTCTTTTGCTTTTTGTATCAAAGGTTTCTGAAAATCATTGGCTCCAATGATCACGATCTTTTTCATTTTTTAACACCCTCGTTTCTGTTCTGTCTTATATTTTATCATTTTATCTCCCGTCTTTCCACAGGATTTTAAAGTCTCTCCAAATACGCTTTGCGTGTCATCCTCAGACAGTCTTATCCCTCATAAACAAAATAACAAAAACAATGCTGCAGTTCCGGCATTGCCTTAAACTGCAGCATATAGACTTCTGTCAGGATTTCCGCCCTTATCCGGCCAGCTCCCTGTTCAGAAAACATTATTTTGTTTTGTACATATCTTCGTAATATTTCTGGTAATCTCCACTGGTCACATTTTTCATCCAGTCCTCATTTTCAAAGAACCATTTAATGGTCAGACGGATACCGTCTTCAAAACAGGTTTCCGGATACCAGCCTACTTCTTCTTTGATCTTATCCGGAGCAATGGCATAACGACGGTCATGACCCTTACGGTCTTCTACATAGGTGATCAGATTTTCACTGACAAGTTCTCTTCTTGGATCTCCTTCCGGAAGCATCTCCTGAAGAGTATCCAAAATAATATGGATAATCTGGATATTCTGCTTTTCATTATGTCCGCCGATATTATAGGTTTCAAAAAGACGTCCTTTTTCCTGAACCATATCAATGCCTTTTGCATGATCCATAACATACAGCCAGTCACGGACATTTTTACCATCACCATATACCGGAAGCTTCTTACCCTGAAGGGCATTATTGATGATAAGCGGAATCAGTTTTTCCGGGAACTGGTATGGTCCATAGTTGTTGCTGCAGTTTGTAATATTCGCCGGAAATTTATAAGTATCCATATAAGATTTCACCAGCATATCTGAAGATGCCTTACTTGCTGAATAGGGGCTGTGTGGATCATAGGGAGTGGTTTCATAGAAAAATCCGCCCTCATCCTCAAGAGAACCATACACCTCATCTGTAGAAACATGAAGGAATTTTTTGTCCGGTTTAAAAGTTCCGTCCGGAAGCTCCCATGCAGATTTTGCTGCATTAAGCATAACCAGAGTTCCCAGTACATTTGTCTTTACAAACACTTCCGGATTACGGATACTTCTGTCTACGTGACTTTCCGCCGCAAAATGAACAACACGGTCAATATCATTTTCATCGAAAATCTTCATAATTGCTTCGCTGTCACAGATGTCCGCTTTTACAAAGGTATAGTTCTCCCTGTTTTCAACATCTTTCAGATTTTCCAAATTTCCTGCATAAGTCAGCTTGTCCACATTGATAATGCGGATCTCATTGTCATATTTCTGAAACATGTAGTGGATATAGTTGGATCCAATAAATCCTGCTCCGCCTGTTACCAGATATGTTCTCATATTATTTTCCTCCTGAGAAGAGGCTGTCACTTCTCCTGCAGCCTTAGATCGATATTAAGTGTCTCTCTTCGGAACAGTTTTGCAACAGCCTCCTTTTTAATTAGTTATATTCCGGGTCCGTAGGATCGAAAGTTCCGCTTCCTCTCAATGGTGTCAGCGGATTCCTTCCAAGAGGTCCCTTAAAGGTTTCATTGGCATTGTACTTTCCGTCAAAAATCCTGATTCTGGATCCATTGCAGTTTTCCCAAATCCATTTTGCATCTGCCACACAGCAGCGGATACATCCGTGGGAAGCCGGATTGCCAAGCTTCAGATATTCTCCCGCCGGAAGATTGTTTCCATGTCTCTGACCACTTGCTACAGAATGGATATAAATACCGCCTCTTACATGAGTTCCATACTGACCCCAGGACGGTCCCATGAGAAGCTGCCAGCGGTCTGCACGGTCAATTCGTTCATTTGTCATCAACGGTGTAGGAGTCCATGGATTACCTACAGAAACACGAATAGTCTTAATGGGCACATTTTTCTTGGAATTTGTATAAATGGTCATAACACCATTGACACGGTCACATTCCAGATAATAAGAGCTCTGTCTGAACTCATTGGTTCTGTCGCTGACACGATTTCCATATTTGTCAAAACGATAATTTACTCCGTCAATGATCTTGGTAGTGTTCTTTAACACATATCCTGTACTTGGATCCATATAGCGGGCACGGTTCTTTGCATCATCCATGATGATCCACTCTGTAGAATATCTTCCACGGGAATCCAGCCATCCCCATTTATTTGTAGACGGATCTTTTACTCTTTTATTAGTTACTGCTGTACAGTTCTGGAAATAATATCTTCCGCCTTTGATGTTTCTCCATCCATCAGAAGCCAGAACGCCGTTGCTTGCCGCATAATAATATTTGTTATTATACTTGATCCAGGTTCCTCTATATCTGTTTCCACGATATTTTGTAGTAGAAGAACGTTCGAAGAAATAATAATACTTGCCTACTTTTGTAACACCGCTTGCCATACGTCCGTCAGGAAGGAAATATCTGTCCTTGGACCAGTAGTTCTGAACATTATTGCCACCGGAAGTAAAAAGGAACCATCCAACAAATTTACCGTTAACAGTAACTTTCTGAATACCTTTCTTTTCCTGCACACGTCCTGCAACACTTCCAAAATAGTAATAGCGGTTTTTGGTGTTTGCTCCCAGACGTACCCAGCGGTTTTTCCAGGTTGCACGCTTTCCGCTGCTGGTAAAGTAGTATCTGTAGCCTTTGATCTTGATCAGGCGATCTGTATATACCTGACCAAATTTATTGGTATAGTAGTAATAACCATCGGCTCCTTTTGTCATTTTACTCTGAACAAGATATCCATTGGCATCTGCAAAGTAAAGTGCGTCTTTGTTGTTAAAGATCTTATATGCCCCTGCCGGCATTTTTTTATAACGGCCATTATCTCCAAAGTAACGGTACTGTGTTTTCTTATTCAGGTCACGACCTACCCAGAAATTACTCTTCATCTGACCAAAGTCAGAGTTATAAGGAGTCAGATTCTTTCCAGCTGCTGTATCCGGATTGGAAACACTAGTCTTATAAGACTCCATGAAATAGTATTCTCCATCACTGTTCTCAGTGTATCCGGCTGTTCCTTTTCGCATCAGAAATCTTCCGGTTACCATGTTTCCGTTTCCATCAAAGTAATAAATACCTTTTGCGAGCTGATTTCCCTTGCTGTCTACGGTTGTAACCTCTACCATGGTCTTTCTGTAATACTCTACCGCAGCTCCGGCGGTTTCAGCCGGCGTTTCCTCTGTCTGAGTCTCTGTCTCCGGTATTATCTCAGGTACAGCTTCCGGATCTGCCGGTATCGTTTCCGGTACAACTGCTGCTTCATCTGAAAAATCTGCAGTGCCTTCATCTGCAGTTTCTTCCGGCATAACTTCCACGGTTTTTGGAACCGCTGTATCCAGAACAACTTCCTCTCCCTGCACCTCTGGTTCTGTCATTTCTGCATCTGCTTCCGGCTGCTGCACATTGCCTGCATCCGGAACTGTATTTTCCTGTACTGTTTTTCCTTTTGGAAGTTTACTCAGTTTCCATGCTTTACCAAATTGTTTCCAGCGGGTATACAGAAGCGTGGCCTTATGCGTCTTTTCATCTGCTGATTCAAAAGAAGCTGCGACGGCTTCGGTATTTTCTTCTTCCAGGACCGGATCCTGCTGTTCTGTTTCAGTCATATTATCTCCTGAACTGAACAGACCATCAGAAAACTCCTCTTCCGGATAATCCATTTCCTCCTGAGGAGCCTGCATATCCGGAATCTCTCCTGTGTTATTATCCGTAATCTCACCATCTGCATTGTCTGAAGTTCCATCACCCGGTACTTCTCCTGCATTGGGATCTTCAATCGTTATACTTCCTCCATCGGATCCTTCAGGCTCTTCTGTCTGTACCTCACTGTTCCCATTCTGTTCTTCTGCATTATCAGATACTTCGTCTGAAAACACAGCATCAGATACTACTGCTGCAGAAGGGTCTGCTATTGCTGCTGCCCCGGTTTCTGCAACCATTGCTGAACACATTGTCAGGCTTAACAAAACTGCCACTACTCGTTTTTTCAACGTACTTCCTCCTTATTTCTTTTCCACACCACTTGTTGCTCTTTGTTTATTCACCAAGGCCGCTGCTGATCGCATCAACCATAGCTTTCATTGCTTCCTCCTCATCTGCACCTTCGCAGACAAGTTCAATTTCATCTCCACACTTCACACAGGCTCCCAGTACACTGAGAACACTCTTGGCATTCGCAGTGCCTCCATCATACGTGAACGTGATCAGAGACTGATATTTAATTGCTGTATTGCACAAAATACCGGCAGGACGTAAATGCAGTCCCGACGGATTGTTGATCGTAATCTTCTGACTGAGCATAATTCCTCTCCTGTTTAACTATTCTCTTCCGCTTTTGAAATTTTTGAAACTTCTATATCTGCCCTGACTTCATCTACCAGTTCATAACCTTCCGGAATACTGATATCGACAGGTATTTCATAAACGCCTTCTTCAATATCCTTCAGATCTATAGATGCCTTAATTTCCTTATCCTGCAGATTTTCCAGTTCTTCTTTTGTTTTCTTGACACGAACTTCGATTTGAGCTGCATCAAACGTAACCTGCATTTCCTCCGGCATATTTTCAACCTTGATATTCTTTGTGGGAATATCACATACAGTGCTCCCCTCCGGAAGAATATTCACATGTACAAATACATCTGAACTGGAATCACTTATAAGTTTTAACCCTTCCGGAAGATAGTCTGAAATGTTTATTTTTTCCTCGTAATCTTTCGTTTTTCCCGAAATATCAATTATATCTGCCGGTATAGAGATTGTATTGCCCTGTTCTGCCAATGCCATCAGAGTCTGATCGCTGCCTGATACACTGATCACATTTGGAGTAGTGGTAACACTTTCCACCTGGTATCCGTCCGCCGGTGTACCTGAGCATTCAGCACTGATCTTAACATCAGTACGCACCTTCCACAAACGTGCAGTTACATAAACCTTGGATACATTCAGATAGCTCATATCCTGAGCACTGAATTCCTCTCCATTCTTATCTATAACCGTAACCGCTGTTTCTCTTGTTACGTCCGAAGTTGCTCCATTCACGTCAACGGATGCTGTTACCTTATCTATTTTATTAATCAACGAGGTCGGTCCTGTAATCCTGATTTTCTCGGGACTTGACTCCAGTGTTCCGATCTCATAACCCTTTTCCGGTTTTGAATTATTTCCAACTGTTACATTTACAACAAATTCCTGAGTTTCTTTATCTTCAATATGAAGACTGAGATTCTGAGGGCTGACCTGGATATTTTCCGAAGGGATTCTGCCTATCGTGACAGAAATCGGAACCATTACCGGATTTGTATCCAGACTTACTGCCTGCTGCAAATCTGCCGCAGCCCGTATGTCCATCACAGACAGATCATCAAGAACTTTTCTCTGCGCTTTGACTGTTACACGGATAGGCTCCTGCTCCTTGTCTCTCATGCACATTTTTCCGTCCGCATCAATATATGCTTCATTTAACAGCTGAACGTCTGTAACAACAAAAGATCGTGTCACAATGGGATTGTCTACATTAATAACCAGAAGCCATACAAGAATTGCCACGATCAGAGAAAGAATCTTCAGAGAGAGATTATTTGTCAGTTTTTCCTTCATGCTTTGACCTCCCCTTAAAAAACTGTCTCAGTCGATTATTGTCAATAATGGTTTTGTTTTGTGCTTTCTTAAGAATATCTCTAAGCTGAGTGGAAGTAATATCCCGCACCAGTACTCCGTCCTGTGCTACAGAAACCTGTCCGGTCTCCTCTGAAACAATGATCGTTACCGAATCAGATACTTCACTGATTCCCACTCCCGCACGATGTCTGGTCCCCAGCTGTTTGCTCAGCTCCATATTATCAGATAAGGGCAGATAACAGGTTGCCGCAACGATCCGGTTTCCCCGCATAACCACTGCACCGTCGTGAAGAGGGGTATTGTGCTCAAAGATATTGATCAGAAGCTGGCTGGAAAGAACCGCATCCACAGTAATGCCCGTACGTACAAATTCATCCAGATGGTTAGTCTGTTCAATGACGATAAGCGCTCCTGTTTTTGCTTCTCCCATATCATAACAGGCCTTGATCAGCTCATTGATCGTCCTGTCGTTAAAACGTTCCTGTACTTCTTTTCCTACATCAAAAGGAATAATAGAAGCCATAATACGTTTTTGTCCAAGCTGTTCCACTACTTTGCGGAGCTCAGGCTGAAAAATGACGATAACTGCTGTGATCAAGGCACTGGCCAGTTTCGATACGATCCAGAGGATCGTATTCATCTTAAAAATATAGGCAACAAGCAGAAAAGCGCCAATAACCAGAAGACCCTTCAGGAGGGTATAGGCGCGGGTATACTTGATCCACACCATAAACTGGTATACAAAGACAGAGATCAAAAGGATCTCAATTACATCAATGATATTGACACTGGGCATATTGATACGTGAAAGATGACCGTCCAATATGCTTATGATGTTCTGCATAGCCTCTCCTTTCTATCCGACGCGTCCTCAGTCAGCAGATGGATCCTGTTACAGATCTTTCAGTGATTCCTCCAGTTTTTTCTCAAAATCCACATCATCTACAATGGGTTTCCGCATCACTGTTTCCTCATCCTGTACCGGACTTTCTTTTTTTCTCTTTCTGGGAGCTTCTTCTCCCTGGAAGAGCGGTTCATTATATTTTACCACACGTTCTGTCTGCTTTCGCTCTTCTCTTGCAGGCTCTGCATTGATCTTCTTAATGCTTCTTTCAGAGGTTGTTACAAGAGCCTTCGGAACTGCTTTCACATAATAATAATACTCATCGTCCTCATATTCAAGTCTTTCTGTACGAGTATAATCTCCTCCATATACAAAAAACTCCAAAACAAGTCCGAGCAGAACCGCTACCACTGCAAAAATGATCATTGGCACTACGGAAATGGAAACTCCCATCATGCTGCTTCCTGCAAGCATAAGCACAACATAGATCACTCCGCCTGCTACAATAGCTGTATGCCATGCATAATCAAACGTTCTTGTTCTGATCAGGTTTACTGCCAGAATAACAGCAACAAACGCAACCAGCGTAAGCCACATCTCACCATTCTTCATCAGACCATCTGCCAAAATAGTGATTCTGTCAAAAATCTGTGTGTCTGCACTCAGAAGGATCTGGGACTGTGTTCTGATGAATCTTATAAAATAATAAATGATCACTCCGCCTGCTGCCGGAAGAGCGGAAAGTGCATTTCCAAGCAGTCCGCATCCAATAGGCAAAAGTACCGGAAGATCAAACGCACATGCCATAGGCGTCAGGACCAGAACGATGTTCTGACCGGAGCTGAACCTGAGAAACATGATCAGCATGAACAGTATCAGAACAAGCATAAAAGCAGCCACATCAATACCCAGTACATAACTGTGAGCCACCATCAGTCCATAACCGGTAAATATCATCATTGCAGATGGGAGTATCGAACAGATCAATGCCAGGATCAGGACAACAAAAATATTATCCAGAACTGTCATATACCCCATATTTGAATTGATCCATACGAAATATATAAGCGCCAGAACAAATTTTATCAGCGGCTGCAGATACATCTCATATTTTGAATACAGGCTTTTGATCTTCTGTTTAAATTCCAATAATGCTGTCATTTTCGATTACCTCCTGCTGTTCCTCTGCCAGCGCTTCTTTTTTCTTCCCGTGTATAGATCTTGCTTAATTCTGTAAGCTGTATGTAATATTCTTTTACACTTTTTTTCGCTTTATAATATTTCACAGAATACTGTATATATGTCAGGATAGAATATCCCACAAGTGCTGCCACATAACCAACGATTATGTAGATTCCCATAGAAACCAGATCCATCTTATGAAGATTCTCCATCAGATATTCACCAAAATAAACGGCCACAGCTGCAACAGCCATGATGTATCCGATAGTTACAAGAAAGAAATTCTTGATCAGTGCCAGACCGATATAATCACTCCTGTAGTATTTGCTGACCGGAAGGTATTTCCTGCCCTTGCCCTGCTCATACATGGCAATCTTTGTCATTATCTTTACCTTTTCCTCATTGATCATAATCTGCTCCTCAATCAAACATACATTCTCAGACAGCCTGTCTGAACTCTCCTCTATTATCTGTTTTTCACAAACAGACACAGATATTCATAGTACTTTAATTGTATCATATATCACTATACATGAAAAGTATTTTTATGGTTTTTCTCATCCCTGCCCCGTACATAGCGTAATACAGTACACCTTTTCAGCCCCTGCCTCTTTCAGACATGAAGCCGCTGCTTCCATCGTACTCCCTGTAGTGTATACATCATCCACTACCGCCACAGTGAATCCTTGCAGGTCCGCTTTTACACAAAAGGCATCCTTCAGATTCTGTCTGCGCTGCACTGCATTCAGTTTTTTCTGAGATCTGGTTTCATGGATCTTTTTCAAAATATCATGCGACACCGGGATTCCAAGTTTTTCCCCTATCCTCTCTGCCATATATTCTGCCTGGTTAAATCCCCTCATTCTCAGTTTTGCAGAAGTAAGAGGTATCGGGATCAGCACATCCGGATCCCACCTCAGGATCTCGTCTCCCACATACCTGCAGATTGATGCTCCATAAAAGTCTCCATACTCTCTGGCACCATAATATTTGTATCTTACCAGAGACTGTCTCAGCCTGCCATCATAAAGAAATACCGATCTGTTTCTGTCAAAGCTTCTTTTATGCCCCCTGCATTCTGCGCAGTACTCCTCCTGGGGTTTTACCGGTTTTCCGCACTTCAGGCAGTAATGACTCCCCACTCTGCTGAATCCGTCCTCACATTCCGGACATACAAGATCCGCCTGATTTCTCAGTATCCTGTGACAGACCGGACAATGTCTGGGATACAGAATATTTAAAAAACCATGAATAAGTTTTTTCACTGGGCTTCCTTTCTCCCCGATGAAAAAGGATTCTACAGTTCCTCTTTCAGACGCACATCAAGAGAACTATAGCGTCTCTGCTGCTTTTCATTTTTAATCATTTCTCGAAATGTCTCTTCGCTTCCTACTAATGTCACACATTTCCGTGCTCTGGTTACCGCAGTATAAAGCAGATTCCTGTTTAAAAGCATCCTTGGTCCGGACAAAAGAGGAATCACCACTGCTGGATATTCCGAGCCCTGGGATTTATGTATGGTCACCGCATAGGCAAGTTCCAGTTCCTCCAGCTGTTTAAAAGAATATTCAGCACATCGTCCATCTTCAAATTCTACTTCCGCTGTCTCCGAAAATTCATTAATAGATTTCAAAATCCCGGTATCACCATTAAAAACACCAACTCCCTTATCAACAGGAATTCCGTATCTTCCCCTGATTTCCCATTCAAGCTGGTAGTTGTTGCGTATCTGCATTACCTTGTCTCCCTCCCGGAAGAGTCCCTGTCCCAGCTCTTTTTCCTTTTTAGAGGAATCCGGAGGGTTCAGATACCTCTGAAGGATCTGGTTCAGACGTTCTACTCCCAGAAGTCCTTTTCTCATAGGTGTCAGTACCTGGATGTCAAAAGGTTTTGCTTCTACATATCGGGGCAGTTTTTCCTGGATCAAAGCTATTACCACCCGGATGATAATATCTGCATCCTGTCTTTTAAGGAAAAAGAAATCCCTGCTTTTATTGCTGAGAGTAACCTGTTCCCCTCTGTTGATCTTATGTGCATTGACTACAATATCACTTTCTGATGCCTGGCGAAAAATTTTCTTCAGCTCGACCACGGAGAACTCTCTGCTTCGTATAATATCACGCAGAACGTTTCCAGGCCCTACACTGGGAAGCTGATTTTCATCTCCCACAAGAATCAGCCTTGTACCTGCCGTCACTGCAAGAAGAAGCGAATGCATTAAATTGATATCTACCATAGACATTTCATCTATTATGATAACATCTGCATCAAGAGGATTCTCTGCATTTCTTTCAAAATGAACTGCCTGTCCTTCCCTTTCTTCCTCCGGAAGTCCGTTCAGCTCCAGAAGCCTGTGGATGGTCTGTGCTTCATATCCGGTAGCCTCCGTCATTCTCTTGGCCGCCCGGCCTGTAGGCGCTGCCAGGCGAAGTTCAACACCTTCACCTTCAAAAAAGCGGATAATAGCATTGATCGTCGTAGTTTTTCCGGTTCCCGGACCTCCCGTTAAAATAAACAGACCGTGGCTGGCGGCCTCGGTCACTGCCTTTTTCTGCATTTCATCAAGGATGGTCCCTGTTTCCTTTTCAATCTGGCTGATCCGCCGCTGAACAAACCCTTCATCCTCAGGGCAGAGGATATTCAATTCTTTCAGCATCCTGGCTGTATTCAGTTCCAGATAATAAAAACGACTGGGATACACCAGCACAGAATCTCCCTCTTCTTTCAGTATAACTTTTCTTTCCATTGCAAGATCCATCAGATGTTTCTCCATGTAAGAAGAGTCTACCCCCAGAAGCACTGATGCACGTCCAAACAACTCTTCCTGAGGAAGATACACATGTCCTTCTCCTGATGCCTGTAAAAGAGTATACATCATTCCGCTTCGAATTCTGTAATCCGAATCTGTATGGATACCGATCCTTCCTGCAATCTCATCTGCGATCTTAAATCCCACTCCACTGATATCGTCTGCCAGACGGTATGGATTTTCCTGTAAAACATTGTATACAGAATCTCCATATTTCTGATAGATCTTTGCTCCCAGATTTAATGAAATACCATATTTCTGCAGGAACATCATCGCTTTGCGCATATCTGCCTTTTCGGCTGTCTGTGCAGCGATCTCCCGGGCTTTTTTTTCACTGATCCCTTTTACCTCTGCCAGACGTTCCGGTTCCTCTTCCACAATTCTCAGGGTATCTTCTCCAAAATGACGGACAATCCTGGCTGCAAGAGCCGCACCGATGCCTTTGATGGCGCCGGAGCCCAGATATCTCTCCATCGCCAGCGCATCCTCCGGCATTTTTTCTACAAAAGAAGTGATCTGGAACTGCTTCCCGTAAATATGATGATTGATATAACTTCCCGATGCCTCTATAGTGGCTCCCTGACTGAGCACCGGAAAATTCCCAACACAGGTCAGTTCCTCCTGGCCTTCCACTCCTTTCATCACAAAGACCGTATATCCATTGTCTTCATTTCTGAAGATAACATGGTCAATGTATCCGGTCACGCATTCACTCATATCACTACTCATCCATTCTTGCCATGATCTCGGCATATTTTCCTGTCCCCACTGCAACCACATTCATAGCATTCTGTACGGTCAGTGTATTTACGCCTGTTTTTTGTTCTATCAGTACATCCATTCCTCTCAAAAGGGCACCGCCTCCGGTCAGAACGATTCCTCTGTCCACAATATCAGCAGCCAGTTCCGGAGGTGTTTTTTCCAGAACTCCATGTACCGTTTCCACAATCTGTCCGGTTGCATCTCTCAGTGCTGCCCGTACCTCCTCAGAAGTCAGTTTAATCTGCTTCGGAAGCCCGGTCATGATATTTCTACCTTTTACTTCCATCACCTGAGGATTGGCCTCTTCCACTGCTGTTCCAATCTTGATCTTGATCTCTTCCGCCATATCCTCGCCAATAAAAAGACTGTGTGTCTTGCGAACATACTCCAGGATTGCCTGATCAAATGCATCTCCTGCTACTTTTACAGAAGCAGAAACAACAACGCCTCCAAGAGAGATCACTGCCACATCTGTCGTACCGCCTCCAATATCCACAATCAGATTTCCAAAAGGCTTTGTCACATCCACTCCGGAACCAATTGCCCCTGCAATAGGCTCCTCCACAAGGAATACCTGACGGGCGCCTGCCTGATAGGTAACCTCTTCTACTGCTTTTCTCTCAATTTCTGTGATTCCGCTTGGAACACAGATGCTGATGCGGGGTTTTCGAAAAGCCCGGCTGCCCATCGCCTTGGTGATAAAATACTTCAGCATTTTTTCTGTAACATTAAAGTCAACAATTACACCCTGACGGATCGGACGTATCACTTCCATGTTGGAAGTCACATGACCAGCCATCTGGCGGGCCTCCTCACCTATGGCTCTGATTTTTTCCGTATCCTTATCATATACCACTATAGAAGGTTCCTGAAGTACAAGCCCCTTCCCTGTAGAATAGACCAGGCAGTTCTTTGTCCCCAGGTCGATACCAATATCACTTGCAGGCATAATGCCCTCCTTTCCGATTGTCTTCTGCTATTCCGGTATCTGCAGAAAAATCTATTTTCATGCTCATTCTATTATTTCAGGTATTTTGCCACATACTGACCGGTATAGGATTCCGGTACCTTTGCAATCTCCTCCGGTGTCCCTCTGGCAATAACAGTACCTCCTCTGTCTCCGCCTTCCGGTCCCATATCTATAATATAATCCGCGGTTTTGATCATATCAAGGTTATGTTCGATCACAACCACAGTATTGCCGCCCTCGGCCAGCCGTTTCAGAATATACACCAGTTTATGGACGTCTGCAAAATGAAGGCCTGTGGTAGGTTCATCCAGAATATAAATGGTCTTTCCGGTGCTTCTCCGGCTCAGCTCTGAGGCAAGCTTGATACGCTGTGCTTCTCCGCCGGAAAGTTCTGTAGAAGGCTGACCCAGACGGATATAGGAAAGTCCCACATCATAAAGCGTCTGAATCTTTCTGCGGATAGAAGGAATGTTTTCAAAAAATGTAAGCGCTTCTTCCACTGTCATATTCAGAACATCATAGATATTTTTATCTTTATATTTTACCTCAAGAGTTTCACGATTATATCGTTTTCCCTTACATACTTCACAGGGAACATAGACATCTGACAAAAAGTGCATTTCGATTTTGATGATCCCGTCGCCGCTGCAGGCCTCACATCTTCCGCCTTTTACATTAAAGCTGAACCGGCCTTTTTTATATCCCCGGGCCTTTGCATCTGCAGTAGATGCAAAGAGATCTCTTATCTGATCAAAAACACCGGTATATGTGGCAGGATTTGATCTGGGCGTCCTGCCTATTGGCGACTGATCGATACTGATCACCTTATCCAGCGCATCCAGCCCCAGTATCTCTTTATGTTTTCCCGGGATGACCCTTGCACGGTTCAGATCCCTTGCCAGAGTTTTATAAAGGACTTCATTGATCAGGGAGCTTTTTCCCGATCCGCTGACACCTGTAATACAGGTCATGATCCCCAGCGGGATATCCACATTTACATTCTTCAGATTATTTTCTGAGGCGCCGCGGATCTTCAGCCAGCCTGAAGGCATCTTTCTCTCTGATGGTACTGGAATACTGCATTTTCCGCTGAGATAAGCGCCTGTAATGGACGCTTCATTTTTCATCAGATCCTCTGCTGTTCCCATGGCGACAAGTTTTCCACCGTGTTCTCCGGCTCCCGGCCCGATATCCACCACGCAGTCTGCCGCACGCATGGTATCTTCATCATGTTCCACTACAATAAGACTGTTTCCAAGGTCCCTCAGACGCATCAGCGCTTTCAGCAGTTTGTCATTATCTCTCTGATGAAGTCCGATACTTGGTTCATCCAGGATATAGGCTACCCCGACCAAACCAGAGCCAATCTGCGTTGCAAGACGTATCCTCTGAGCCTCTCCACCGGAAAGTGTAGAAGTTGCCCTTCCAAGAGAAAGATAATCCAACCCTACCTCCGCAAGAAATCCCACCCTGGCACGAATCTCCTTAAGGATCTGTCTGCCGATCAGTTCCTGCTGCTCAGTCAGTTTCAGTTCTTCAAGAAATTTTTTCAGATTTTCTATGGAAAGAGCTGTCAGTTCATAAATGTTCTTATCACCGACGGTAACTGCCAGTGCTTCCTTTTTAAGCCGCTGTCCTTTACATGTTTTACAGGGAGTGATCCTCATAAAAGATTCATACTCCTGTTTCATGGCATCTGATCCGGTTTCCCGGTATCTCTGTTCCACATTTTTGATCAGTCCCGGAAACGCCACATCATAGACACCCTCGCCTCTCTGACCTTTGTAATAAACTTTTACAGAATGTCCTTCTGTACCATGAAGCAGCACATCCTTTATCCTCTGCGGATAATCCTGAAAAGGAGTGTCCAGGCTGAACTGATATTCTTTTGCAAGTGCATCCAGGATTGCTCTGGTAAAACTTCCCTTATCTGTGCAGGACTGCCATCCGATCACAGCTATAGCTCCCTGCTGGATACTCAGGGATTTATCAGGTATCATCAGATCCTCATCAAACTCCATTTTATATCCCAGACCAAAACAATCCGGGCAGGCTCCAAAAGGATTATTAAAGGAAAAGCTTCTCGGCTCAATCTCGTCAATGCTGATCTGACAATCCGGACAGGAAAAACTCTGGCTGAAAGTCAGAACATTTCCATCCATTGTATCAACCATCAAAAGACCGTCTGCAAGATCAAGAACCGTTTCAATAGAATCTGCCAGTCTCTTCTCGATCCCCGGCTTTACCACCAGACGGTCAACAATAATTTCTATATTATGTTTAACATTTTTATCCAGTTTGATCTCTTCTGATAATTCATACAGGCTTCCATCTATCTGCACACGGACATATCCGCTTCTTTTGGCATGGTCAAGAAGCTTTGCATGCGTTCCTTTACGCCCTCTGACCACCGGAGCAAGCAGCTGTATCCTTGTCCGTTCCGGAAGAGACATGATATGATCCACCATCTGATCCACCGTCTGCTTTTTGATCTCTTTCCCACATTTCGGACAGTGCGGGATTCCGATCCGGGCATACAGCAAACGCATATAATCATAGATTTCTGTTACCGTACCTACGGTAGAACGCGGATTTCGATTGGTAGATTTCTGATCAATAGAGATTGCGGGAGGAAGTCCTTCAATCATCTCTACATCTGGCTTTTCCATCTGACCGAGGAACTGTCTCGCATATGAAGAAAGGGATTCCATGTAACGTCTCTGTCCCTCTGCATAGATTGTATCAAATGCCAGAGAAGATTTACCTGATCCGCTGACACCTGTGAGAACTACAAATTCATCTCTTGGAATATCTACACTTAGATTTTTCAGATTATTTACATTCGCTCCACGGATTTTGATAAACTTTTTTCCAGTGTTATGTTCAGCCATTTGTCCCTCCATTTTTCTTTCCTGTATATCAGATCACATCAGTCCTGCAGAAAATCTGACAGGATCTGGTTACTCACATGGATTCCCTGACGGGTAAATCGCCATAAATCCTTATTTTTTTCCATAAATCCCATAGATCTGTATTTTTCCAGCACTTCACCATAGACTTCTTCCATAGGAACATCAAACCTTTTATAAAATCCGGTTTCTGATACGCCTTCTGTCATCCGAAGCCCCAGGAACATAAATTCCTCCTCCTGTTCTTTCACAGACAGCAGGGTCTCATTCTTTCGTATTTTTTCCGGACAGCCGCTCCACTGCAGATACTCCTGCATATTCTCCGTATTATGGAATCGGAGTACGGCTCTGCTGCCTTTCCACGGCATCAAAGAGGCTGCACCAAGTCCCAGCCCCAGATACTCTGTCCGTTTCCAGTAACCGGAATTATGTCTGCATATATATCCATCTCTGGCATAATTAGATATCTCATACTGAGCGTATCCATACTCCTGAAGGATTCTGGACGTATCCTCATACATTTCATATTCTGTATCCTCATCCGGAAGATCCAGGTCTTTTTCTGCAAAAGGTGTTCCTTCCTCTATGATCAGACTGTAGGCAGAAACATGCTCCGGCTGCAGTTCGGCCACTGTTCTGAGATTATACTCCCAGCCTTTTCTGGTCTGACCGGGAACTGCAAATATGAGATCAACATTGATATTGTCAAATCCCGCTTTTCGGGCAAGCTCATAACTCTCAAGAAATCCCTGAAAATCATGGATTCTTCCCAACATACGAAGTTCATCATTATTCACAGACTGAAGCCCGAGACTCAGTCTGTTTATCCCGGATTCTCTGTAAATCCTCAGCTTCTGCAATGTCAGTGTTCCCGGATTCGCTTCGATGGTAACCTCTGCCTGATCAGAAAAAACAAATTTCTTTTTCAGCATCTTCATAATCTCGCTGATGTCTGATGCATCCAGCAGAGAAGGCGTTCCTCCTCCAATAAATACCGAAACGATTTCCCGGTCAGAATCATCCACACTTCCCTGTATTTCCTTTAAAAGAGCCTGCACATACGCTTTCTGTATCTCCTTCCCTGCCGGTCCGGAAAGGAAATCACAATACTCGCATTTTTTCACACAAAAAGGTATATGGACATATAGCTCCAAAGGAATTCTTTCTTTATTCCTCATCTGTACTTGCCTGCTTTGTCAGATATTCATTTACCATTGTGATATTTCCATTTGTCACTACAGCATCCTGATTTACTTCTTCCGGCTTCGGAGTAGGAGACGGTTCCGGTGTGATACTGATCTTCAGAACCTGCTCTGCTGCCGGATCTTTTTTCTTCTTTCCACAGCCGCAGCCAGACAAAAAAACACAAAGGATCAGAACGGAAAGGACTGTAATCTTTTTTGCTGTAATTATTTTCATCTTTTTACCTTCTTTATCCATCAGGGACTGCTTACTTTTCATCTAGTTTAAGAACACTCATAAACGCCTTCTGCGGAATCTCTACATTTCCTACCTGGCGCATACGTTTTTTACCTTCTTTCTGTTTTTCAAGAAGCTTCTTCTTACGACTGATATCACCGCCATAACATTTGGCAAGTACGTCCTTACGCATAGCTCTGACAGTCTCTCTGGCAATGATCTTGCTTCCCACCGCTGCCTGGATGGGGATCTCAAAAAGCTGTCTGGGGATTTCCTCCTTCAGCTTCTCGCACATCTTCCTTCCTCTCTCATAGGCAGTTTCTGCATGGACAATAAAGGAAAGCGCATCTACTTCTTCCTTGTTTACAAGGATATCCAGTTTGACAAGTTCACTGCGTTCATAGCCGCAAAGATCATAATCCAATGAAGCGTAGCCTCTGGAACGTGATTTAAGAGCATCAAAAAAGTCATAAATAATCTCATTAAGAGGAAGCTTGTATTTCAGAAGAGCACGGGTTTCTTCCATATAATCCATACCGATATACTGTCCGCGGCGTTCCTGGCAAAGATCCATGATCGCACCGATAAACTCTGTGGTCACCATGATCTCTGCATTAACCATAGGCTCCTCCATATATTCAATTTCAGAAGGATCCGGAAGATTAGACGGGTTTGTAAGCTCAATCATATCTCCATTTGTTTTATACACTTTATAAATAACGCCAGGAGCTGTTGTTACAAGGTCAAGATTATACTCTCTTTCCAGTCTCTCCTGAATGATTTCCAGATGGAGAAGTCCCAGAAAACCACAACGGAAACCGAATCCAAGAGCCACTGACGTCTCCGGCTCATAGAAAAGAGAGGCATCGTTCAGCTGAAGCTTCTCCAGAGCATCTCGAAGATCTCCATATTTTGCTCCATCCGCCGGATAAAGTCCGCAGTATACCATAGGCTGTACTTTCTTATAACCCGGAAGGGCTTCTGCACATGGATTTGCCACATCTGTCACAGTATCACCCACACGGGTATCACTGACATTTTTGATACTTGCAGTAAAGTATCCTACCATACCTGCACTCAGCTCATCACATGGAATAAAACGTCCTGCGCCAAAGTATCCTACTTCCACCACTTCTGCTGTAAAGCCAGTAGCCATCATCTTAACAGTAGTTCCTTTTTTTATCCTTCCGTCCATCAGTCTGCAGAATACAATGACGCCTTTATAAGAATCATAAATGGAATCAAAAATCAGAGCCTTCAGCGGAGCATCCACATCTCCATTGGGGGCCGGTATCTTCTCTACGATCTGTTCCAGCACATCCTCGATATTCAAACCTGTCTTAGCTGAAATCCGTGGTGCATCCTGTGCTTCCAATCCGATCACATCCTCAATCTCATTGATCACACGATCCGGCTCCGCACTTGGAAGGTCGATCTTGTTGATCACAGGAAGCACATCAAGGTTATGTTCCAGAGCCAGATATACATTGGCCAGCGTCTGCGCCTCTATTCCCTGAGCGGCATCTACAACAAGAATCGCGCCGTCACAGGCAGCAAGACTCCTGGACACCTCATAGTTAAAATCCACATGTCCAGGGGTATCGATCAGGTTAAAAATATATTCTTCCCCATCTTTTGCTCTGTATACAATCCGCACCGCCTGAGATTTTATCGTAATCCCGCGCTCGCGCTCCAGATCCATATTATCCAGGATCTGGGACTGCATCTCCCTCTGGGTCAGAAGCCCTGTTTTTTCAATAATACGGTCAGCCAATGTGGACTTACCGTGGTCGATATGTGCAATAATGCAGAAATTTCGAATCTTGCTCTGATCTGTCATTCCGCAGTCTTCCTCCTCTTATTTACTATATATTTCGCTGCTGTTCTCTCCGTCACAACAGCCATGTTTTCATGGCATTCGTGCCTCATTATAGCATAGATATCTGTATCAAGTCTATACATCCTCTCGTGTTTCCCGGTGTCCCAGCCCCGTTTTCAGAGTGTTTTTTGTATCTGTTTCCATTATACAAACGTATGTTCCAGCTTTCAAGCCTGTTTTTTATTTTATTAATCGAAAAAATACACAATGTCCTGTTTTCCAGTGAATAAAAAGAGACAGACATCCACAGGCACTGTACCTCTGGTCTGTCTGTCTCTAATGTTTGTCAATATTTTTTGTATATTTTGTCGTTTTCTTTTGTGCTTTTATGATTAAAAAGCCTGAAACCGTATTACTTTCTCAAATATTCTTATTTCTCTCCCCTCAGCACTCGATCCAGAATATCTGCAAAAGGTTCCATTGCATTTTTTACCTCCTGCACTGTATTTGTCTGTGCTCCTGCTTCCAGAAGAACCGATCTTTTTCTCAGATGCAGGTTATACCTCAGCCCGGACAGATAGATACCTCTGTAAAAATCCGGATAGTACTGTGCAGCCTGATATTCCATTTGAAAAGAAAAAGCAAGGTTGTCTTCTATATATGGATTCGGCAGATAATCTACAGTTCCCTGAGAGCGTGTATAGCTTAGACCATTATAAAACATAATCTGTGCCGTTGGTTTTCCATTAATCGTCGTAACCAGATGACGATCCTCCGGCACCCCGTCTCTGTGAAGATCTATGATCACTTCTATGGACGGATTCTCTGCAAGAATTTTTTCTATATAAGGACGCGCGTAATCATAGGCCGCACTGCGGTCAAGCTGCCCGCCAGCCATATCAAACTGCTCTGTTATGTGAAGCACCTGATAACCATAGGTATCGGTAAGAATTTTTTCAAGATAGTCTCCTACTCCTACAATAGTGTCTGCAATTTCACCTTCCCGGGAATCCGCAAAAGTTTCCTGCGTGTGGCTGTGATAAATAAGGATCTGTGGATTATCAGGATCCTGATTTATAGTAAGATCCTTTTCCAGAAATCGTTTCGCATTCAGCTGCTCTGGATTTGTGTCAGTATTTTCATCTATAATAAAAAAATTATTCAACAGATAATCATAATCTGCAAGAATTTCCGGTGCCAGGTTTATCACCGGAGCCGGCTGGATCTGTGCCAGAACAGGAGCAGCCGTTACCGAAGGAGCTTCCGTTATTGCAGGTGTTTCTGTTACTGCAGGTATTTCCGTCTTCTTTTTATTTTCTGACGGCTGAATATGCTCTTCTTTCTCCTGCTCCTGAGACAGCATGTCCTGATTTTCTGACACTGTCTCTGTACTCAGGTTCCTGTTTTCTTCAACCATCTGCTTTGCCAGATATGCAGCGTTCCCCTCCATCAGCTTCTCATATGTTTCCGGGTCCTCTCTCTCCGGAACACTTCTGGCTTTCTTCTCCAGAAAACAATAAAGAGGAAACTGCCTGTATGCATTTCCTCTCATAAAAAAGGGATCTGGCATCACAGCCAGAACTGCCCAAAAACATAAACTCATGATAATACAGCATGCTTTCTGGAGCTTTGTCATAGGATCACCTCTTTCAAAGTATCCTATGACGCAATATCAGCGATTATGCCTATACCTCTTTAAGAAAATGCCATATTCAACCCTTCCGATATTGTAAAGCTCAGATATTTGACTGTCTCATCCACATCCTTTGGCGTTACAAACATACTATACAGATTTGGTGATATCATTTCCTCCAGAAATTCTTTCTGTTCCTGTTCTTCCAGTGTATCCAAAAGATGAGCCATGGAATCATGAACGATAGTTGCCGCATCCACCACCGTAGGAACTCCTATACCGATCACTTTTACCTGAAGATTCTCTTCTGTAAGCCCGTTTCTGTGATTTCCCACACCGGAACCCGGATGAATACCTGTATCCGTGATCTGAACTGTCCTGTTCAGTCTTCGCACACTGCGGGCAGCCAGTGCATCTACTGCAATTACTACATCCGGTTTTGTTTCTGCCGTCACACCCTGAATGATCTCCGATGTTTCCATCCCTGTCTGAGCCATTACCCCGGGTATGATCCCGCTGACCCTGTGTAAAATTTCTTTTCCGCTGCTTTTCAGTCCGTATTCCCGTATAATATGCCGTGTCATACGAAGATTATCTATCACAAGAGGTCCCAGTGAGTCTGCGGTGATTCCCTGATTTCCCAGTCCCACTACCAGAACCGAGGTTTCCCTGTCCAGATTGATCAGTCTTTGAAGATGTTTTGCAATTTCCTCTGATATTTCCCTGTGATAATCTTCATCGGAAGCGGACAGATCAGGGGCTTCTATAGTAATATAATTGCCCTGAGGGCGTCCCATGGCCTTAGCCCCGTTTTCTGTAGTGATTTTTACTATCGTCGTTCGAATATCCTTCTCTTCATTATAATCTTCCTGGATTTCCACGCCTCGAAGCTCTGTCTCCCTTTCTGCAAAGCTTTCTGTTGCCTCCAATGCCAGATCCGTTCTGATCCTGCTGTTACCCAACATTTTTTCTCCTCCGGATTGTCTTTTTATGTAGGATTTGTCTTTTTTATAGGAATTATGTATTGACATTCAAAGATATGTGTAATAAAATATATAAGCATGTTCACAGAAGCGCCCGTGTCTGTTTCTGGAACAGATTATCAAAAACTCGAAATGGAGGTGTATCACATTGGCTAACATTAAATCCGCAAAGAAAAGAATTTTAGTAAACAGAACTAAAGCTGCGAGAAACAAGTCTATCCGCTCTGCTGTTAAAACTTCCATCAAAAAGGTAGAAGCTGCAGTTCAGAACAACGATAAGGCTGCTGCACAGGTAGCACTCAACGAGGCAATCGCTACTATCAGCAAAGCAACATCCAAGGGTGTTTACCACAAAAACAACTGTGCAAGAAAAGTTTCCCGTTTGACAAAAGCCGTTAACAACATCGGCTAATAGAAAACGAACTTATTTTTAATTATAAGCTTATAATTAAAAAAGACAGTCACAACCGTCATGTGACTGTCTTTTTTCTGTTTTACCGGTCAGCCCAGCTCAACCATTCTTCTGATACATTTTTCTGCCCCGTCCATAATATCCTGAGAAAGCAGAATTTCTTCTCCTCCCTGTCCTTTCAGACAGTTATAAATATCCATCAGTGTGGTCACCTTCATATCCATACAGGTCAGAGCTACAGAAAGGGGATAAAATCTTTTTTCCGGATAAGAAAACTGAAGATGCTCCACAATACTGTTCTCTGTTCCAATAATAAATTCCTCTGCCTCTGATTTTTCCACATAGGACATAATTCCTGTTGTAGAACCGACATAATCTGCATATGCCACAACCTCAGGCCGGCACTCTGGATGCACAAGGAGAAGAGCTCCCGGATGAGCAGCTTTCGCCTTTTCTGTCTCCTCCCCGGTAACTGCCGCATGACGTGGACATCCTCCATTATAAAAAGCAAAGGTCTTTTCCGGAATCTGCTCTGCCACAAAATGTCCCAGATTAGGATCCGGAATAAAAAGAATCTTATCATGATCCAGACGACGGCAGATTTCTACCGCTGAAGCAGAAGTCACACACACATCACACTCTGTTTTCAGTTCAGAGGTTGTGTTGATATAAGCTACAACTGCATATCCGGGATATTTCTTTTTCAGTTCTCTCAGTTCCTCAACAGTGAGCTGCTCAGCCATAGGACATCCTGCTGTAGGATTTGGAAGCCATACCTTTTTATCCGGACTTAATATCTTGCAAGTCTCTGCCATAAAACGTACGCCGCACATGAGAATGCCTTCACAGTCGCTTTTGGATGCCTGCACGCTTAATCCATAAGAATCTCCTGTATAATCTGCCACCTCCAGAATTTCATGGCCCTGATAAGCATGTGCCAGGATACAGATATTCTTTTCCTTTTTCAGACGGAGGATCTCCTCCTGTATCTCTGCGATCTTCATAATTTGTTCTCCTCTTTTTCTTTCTTTTCCCATGGCTGCAAAGGCGCCAGAAATCCAGCTTTTTCAAGCTGCTGTCTGATCAGATCCAGGCGTTCCGGACTGGAAGCCTCCACAAGGTGATAATGATAACCAGAAGTAGCATTGCTCAGAACAGTGGAATGACTGCTGTTTAAAGCCTCTACAAACTCTGTCACATCATGCCTGGACCGGATATCCATTTCTGCAGATACACGACCGTATACTCTGTGACTGATACTGATATTTTTTATATGACCGCCGCAGTCTACAATCAGATTCAATTCTTCTGCCGCCTGCTCCTGTCTGTGACGCACCTTAAATTCTCTGGTAAAGCTGGTGTCCTGCTGGATCGCATATCCCTTTGTAGTGGAAAGGATACCCGGCGTAGACGCACGGATCACCGCCATATCCTGAACGATCACCTGACGGCTTACGCCAAATTTTGCAGCAAGTTCTCTGGCCGCAACCGGTTCTTCCTCTCTCTGAAGAATCTGAAGGATTTCCTTTCTCCTCTCAGAGGTGTTCATGATATGCCTCCTCTCAGACCGCATGAAGATTTTTCATGGAAATATCAAGGATCGGTGCAGAATGAGTCAGCGCCCCGCTGGAAACATAGTCCACACCAACGTCACGGATCTTTGCGATATTCTCTTTTGTCACATTTCCAGAACACTCTGTCTCTGCTCTTCCGTCAATAAGGGCAACTGCCTCTTTCATCTGTTCCGGTGTCATATTATCCAGCATAATGATGTCTGCTCCTGCTTCTACAGCTTCTTTTACCTGATCCAGAGTTTCTACCTCAATCTCAATCTTACGTACAAAAGGCGCATATGCCTTTGCCATGGCCACAGCCTTTGCCACGCTTCCGGCAGCCCCGATGTGATTATCTTTCAGGAGTACTCCGTCCGAAAGATTATAACGATGGTTGCATCCTCCACCTACACGAACTGCATACTTTTCAAATACACGACAGTTTGGAGTTGTTTTTCTTGTATCCAGAAGAGTCAGACTGCTGCCCTCAAGAAGTCCTGCCACCTCTCTTGTATAAGTAGCGATTCCGCTCATTCTCTGAAGATAGTTAAGGGCTACTCTCTCGCCGGAAAGAAGTACACGTATATCTCCGTTTACTTTTGCCAGAAGCTGTCCATTCTTTACCTGGTCTCCATCCTTGCAGAAAAATTCAATTTCAGTCTTATCATCCAGAAGAGTAAATACCCTTGCATAAACCTGAAGTCCTGCGATCACACCATCCTCCTTGGCGATCAGATCCACTGTTCCCTGCTGCGCTTCCGGCATTACAGCATTTGTAGAAACATCCTCACTTGTGATATCCTCCCTCAGAGCCATCATGATCAGCTCATCTGCCTGCATTTTCATTGTAATCTCATTCATGACTGTTTTTCATCCTTTCAATTTCATTTAATACATTTTTCCGATAGCCTGCCATCAGAGTTTCCCGGTCTTCATAGCATTTCCGATCAATGGCTCCGGCACGGCATGGCTCCGGCTTCTTTCCAAACAATATATCATCTGCGGCTCTTCTTGCAAACACCAGAGATTCCAAAAGAGAATTGCTGGCCAGACGATTTTTTCCATGAACTCCATTGCAGCTTGTTTCACCACAGGCATAAAGCCCTTGCATTGAAGTCCTGCTTCCCAGATCCACCTGAATGCCTCCCATAAAATAGTGCTGAGCCGGAACTACCGGAATCGGTTCCTTTCGTACGTCATATCCTTCCTCCAGACATCGTTTGAAGATATTTGGAAAATGTTTCATGATCATATCCTCACCCAATGGACGCATATCCTCCCACACATATTCGGTATCCTGTTTTTCCATCTGTGCGAAGATTGCCTTGCTAAGAAGATCTCTGGGCTGCAGTTCATTTGTAAAACGCTGTCCGTCTTTATCACAAAGATGCGCACCCTCTCCTCGGACAGATTCCGAAATCAGAAATCTCCTTCCTGGTTTTTCAGAATAAAGAGTTGTTGGATGAATCTGTATATAATCCAGATTCTCCAGATTAATCTGATGCTTCATGGCAATACCAAGTGCATCTCCTGTAATATGAGGAAAGTTGGTAGAGTTTTTATAAAGTCCGCCAAGCCCTCCGCAAGCCAGGACCACATAAGGCGCGCGGATATCATAAATCTCATCCTGCTCATCCATAACCACCACTCCCCCGCAGATATTATCCCGGGAGATCAGATCTACCATGGTCATATATTCACAGATTTCAATATTTTCTCTTTTTTTTGCCTGTTCAAGAAGTTTAGAGGTGATTTCCTTTCCGGTAATATCCTCATGAAAAAGAATCCTGGGCTGAGAATGTGCCCCTTCTCTGGTAAACAGAAGATCGCCTTCCTCACTCCGTTCAAAATCCACATTTCTCGTAAGAAGATCGCGGATAATACTGTTGGAGCTGCGAATCATCAGATCTACTGCTTTTTTATTATTTTCATAATGGCCGGCACGCATGGTATCCTCAAAATAATCATTGTAGTCAGCCTCTCCCCGAAGCATGCAGATTCCTCCCTGTGCCAGAAAAGAATCTGACTGATCTGCTTCTTTTTTTGTGATCATCAGGATCTTCTTCCTTTCCGGAAGATTCAGGGCACAGTACAGACCTGCGGCTCCTGTTCCCACAACAATCACGTCATAACGTTCTTTCATGTTTTCTCCTCATATCCTTAACATTTTTTTGCAAGTATACCACTAGACTTAACAGGTGTCAAGACACCTGTAATGATAAGAATAATAACTATAGGACTTATCTTCCGGAACTATATTTCACGATCAGCAGTTCTACACTGAGCACATCCTGAAGCCGCCCGGTCTTGACCGCTTCTTCTGCATCCACAAAATCCTCTTCTGCTTTGCGAAGTTCCTCCGAACTATAAGATCGTGCACAAGCTGCTATATTTCTGGCAACAAAAGAGGGAACGCCCAAACGGGAGGCAATTTCCGGCTGGGCCACACCCTCTTCCGCCATTTTTTTTGCCAGAAAAAGCTGATGGAACTGTTTTGCAAGAAGAAACAGAATTCTCATAGGAGGCTCCTTCAACGTCAACAGGTCATAATAAAGATCCAGTGCACGCTTCTGATTTTTTTCTGTTACCGCACGGACCATGTCAAAAATCTTGTTTGCTGTCTGCGTTGTACATACAGCTTCAATATCCTGAGCTGTCACAATATCTCTGCCTTCTGTATAGGCAATCAGTTTTTCCAGCTCCATACGGATATTTCCCATATCTGTACCGGTCTTTATAAAAAAAAGTTCCATATCAGATGTTTTGATCTTACGACCTTCTCTTCCAAGTATACCTGCCGCCCAGCGCATCAGAGATTTTTCATCCTGACGGGAAAATTCTGTTACCCGTCCTATATTTTTCACTGCTTTATACATCCGGCTTCTCTTATCTACTTCTTCCTCTACAAAGATCATCCTCACATAATCAGGAAGCGTTTTCATATAATCAGCAAGTTCTTCACATTTATTTTTAAAAAATCCGGAGTTTTCCACAAGGATTACCCTGTGATCTGCAAAAAACGGCATCGTCTCACAGAGATCGATCATCTCTCTTATCTCGATTCCCTTTCCTTCATACCTGCTGAAATTCATTGTATCTCCATCTGGGTTTAATTCCTTCAGCAGCTTATCTTTATACTGTTGTCTAAGATAGGCTTCCTCCCCATATAAAAGATAGGCCGTTTTAAAATTTCCTGTTTTCAAATCTTCCTGTAAGCTTTTCAAGATCTAACTCCCTTTGCTGTTTCTTTTTATTTTTCTATTATACAAATATTCACTGCCTCCCGCAAGACAAATCCCCGCCTTCTGCCGCTTCCCCTGTTTCCCATAACCTGTCCGCTTTTTATTTTACAAAGTGTTCTGTCCATATGCGCATACCATCTGTATGCAAAGTAATCGCACCGTTTTTCATAGTATATTCTACTTTTACCCCACTTTTTTTCATTCGAAGGGTAGTTTCCGGCGAAGGATGTCCATAAGTGTTGGAATCAGAACAGGATATCACTGCCAGTTCCGGTTTTACCTGATCCAGAAATTCCTGACAGGTGGAATGCCTTGAACCATGATGCGCTGTTTTTAAAAAATCCACATCTGAAAACTCTGACAGCAGTTTTTTCTCTGTATCTATACCGATATCTCCTGTAAAAAGTCCCTTGAACTTTCCAAATTTCAGCTCCATCACCATGCCTTCCTCATTGACATTTTCTCCTAATGATCCTTCTATAGGAGCAAGTATCTGGAATTTTGCCTTTCCACAGGAAAAAGAATTTCCCTGTTCCATATATAACACCTGGATTCCAGCTTCCTTTGCCAGCTTTTCCAGAAGCTGATATGCCTCCGGTTTTTCTTTCCACTGAGGAAGCATCAGCGTTCCGGCTTTCACAGAAGTCAGTCCCTTTGTCATGTATTCCATAAGCTCCTGTATACCGCTGATATGATCATTATCTGTATGTGAGACAAGGATACCGTCTATATAAGAGATTCCTCTGCTTTTCAAATATGGAAGAAGCTGATATGCTGCAATATTCTTCTTATTGCTGCTTCCGCAATCCATAAGAAAAACACCTTTTTCCGGCATTTCCAGAACGATGCCATCCCCCTGTCCAATATCCAGGCAGGTGATACGAAGCCCTTTTCGGGGCTGCCAGGAAAGAAGCAGGATTCCTGCCATAACGCTCAGTCCCCATAAAAAAATGCTGCCTGCTTTCTTCTTTTTTTCTGTCCTTCGCAGTCCCCAGAATATTCCCAGAGCCATCAGTCCATAGTAGATCCCCCACTGCCAGATTTCCGGTTTTCCTCCGATCCAGGTACAAAAGGGCAGCTTCCCTGCCAGCATACCCAGTTTTTCATAAAACCACAAAAATACTCTTCCGGGAACAGCTGCCGCCGAAGCAGCCCCCTGGTTTATAAAGCCGATCATACTGCAGCAGAGACCACTGAGCAGTACACCGCTTACTGTAGGAAGCACTGCCAGGTTCAGAACAATACCGGCAATAGATATTTCGCCAAAGGATGCCAGCATGATCGGAAGTGTAGAAAGCTGCACCGCAACAGAGCCTGCCAGAGCTTTTCCTGCTTTGCCCCTTATATCCATAATTTTTATTATACAGGGAGATACAAAAGCCACACCTGTAACCGCCCCAAAAGACAGTAAAAAACTGCTGCTGTATAAATAAGCAGGAGAATCCAGAAGAAGCAGGATCGCAGATACTGCCAGAGCAGTCAGGATATCATAGGTCCTTCCCAGAATCTTTGCTCCTACAGAAAGCACAAACATGCATACAGCTCTCATGGAGGAAACACTTCCCCCTGTAAATATTCCATATTGAAGCATAACCATAAGAGACAGAAGTCCTGCAGTTCCATTTCCCAATCCTATCTTTTTCAAAAGTGAAAAAAGACCCATTCCGAGAATACTGATATGCAGTCCTGAAATAGCCAGAATATGAATCATACCTGCCATCTGGTAGCGCATTTTTACTTCCTGTTCCAGCTCCGTTTTTTCTCCCAGAAGCATTGCTTCAAAAACCGGAGAATCTTTCCCTGCCGCATTTCTCAGGATTTCAAGAACCTGCTCTTTCAGTTCCAGCAGTTTCTGACGATATCCGGAATATCCTGTACTTTTCTTTTTCAGTACTGCTTTTTTCATAAAATAATAAATATGCTGGCAGGCATGATATTGGCGAGAATCAAATTCACCCGGATTCCTGGGATCTCCTACTGATTCCAGCTGTCCTGAAAAAACAGCCTGTGTACCAGGCGGCAGGTCTTCTTCTTTTTTTAAAAATACTTTTACATTTTCAATGGGAATTTTTTCTGATCGAACGATCAGAAAGACATGTTTTAAACAGACAGAAAAGGAGAACTCTGTGGTCTGACACTGCTGTACCTCCCCGCAGATTACAGCAGCCGGATGCTTTTCAATGTACGTCTGCACTGTGTCAGGCAGAGGAACACCACTTATCAGCGGTATCCCTGCCAGCTCAGCAATCCACATACACAGCATCAGGATCAGACACACAAGACATAATGGACGTCTTGTCATTTGTCATCCCTTTCATAAAATCCTTACAGATCAGGAATTGGAAGCTTCCTGTTCTACCAGGTTTTCATTTTTTTGATAAAACGTATACAGCGGCATACTTGTTTTCAGATTTCCTTCCATGTTTCCTTCAATGGAAATCTGAACCTTATCCGCTTCACAGGAATCCAGAAGAGAATTCACGACTGCATATACCTGGACATTTTCTGCTATATCAGGAGATTCTTCCTGAAAAGCCCGGTTCATATCTATATAACAGATTCTGTCTGCAATGATAGCACTGAGAGCCACCGAAGACTCAGAAATCACCGGATAATGCCCCTCCTCCATAGGTCCCTTTGCCAGCTGCTCCAGGACTACACTTTCTTTTGGAAGTGTTCTTCTGTAATAGATATTACGTTTTTCCTTTACCAGCTTCTGACCGCTTTTATCCGTAAAATATAAAGTAAAGGTATCATATCTGTAGCTGTCCATATTTTTTCTGGAAAGATTCAAAAAGCTCTGTCTTGTCATCTCCCCGATCTTATTGTTTCTGGAATCTGTTAATTCCTGTCCTTCTAAAGTAAAACGAACCCTTTCTATCTCCGGTATCTGGAGAAATGTCATGACAATACCGGCTCTCGTAAGCACCTCTCTTGCCCTGCTCATCTCCCGATATCCGCCTTTAAAATCAATCACCAGGGTACTGTCCTGAAAATCATAAGAATTAAGAATCACATTTTCTGGCAGAAGCGGAATCCCGTCCTCCGGAGCCTTTTTGCTGCTGACATACTGCATCAGTTCCCTCAGCATATTTTCTCCGGTCTCTTCCTTCGGATTATAAGCTTCTTTCCTCAAAGATGTCTCTGACTGGTTCAGATAATAATAACTGTATTTATCCGGCTCTTTTTCTTCTACCTCAATACTGCATCCGGCAGCCGTAATACAGACAAAGACTGCCAGAAGAAGCATGCTGATTATTTTCTTCATCCGGCACCTCCTATGGAATATATGACAGCGGGATCCTGACTGAGAAGGTTGTTCCTTCCCCTTCCCTGCTGAACACCTTGATCACACCATGATGCATGGCAATGGTACTTCTTGTTATAGCAAGCCCCAGACCTGTACCGCCGATCTCTCTGGAGTGAGATTTATCCACTCGATAAAATCTCTCAAAAATACGATCCAGCGACTCTTCCGGTATTCCCATACCGGAGTCTGCCACAGTAACATAAAAATATTTATGATCTGCATCAATAGAAACTCTTACCCATCCATCATCTACATTATATTTGATCGCATTCTCAACCAGATTGCTGATCGCAGAAGTAAATTTAATCTCATCCACATCTGCCTCCACCGGACGGAAACTGTCAAGGATCAAATCAATACTTCTTTTATCTGCAATAGGCCGGAGTCTCTTCAGTATTTCTTCAAGCAGATGATTAATATCCATATGCTGGATAGACAGATCTGCTGTCTTTTTATCCATTTTCACCAGGCTTAAAAGATCTGTGATAATACGGTTTTCCCTGTCTATCTCTGCAGTGATATCACGCATAAATTCCTGATAAAGTTCTTCCGGGACTCCTTCCTGTCCTACCAGGGAATCCGCCAGGACTTTCATAGAAGTCATCGGTGTCTTCAACTCGTGAGACACATTAGAAACAAATTCCGATCGGGATTCATCCAAAGTCTTCATCCGACTAAGCATTTTATTGAATGCATCTGTAATAAGCTCTGTTTCTGTGTAATCCGGAACAGAAATTTCATCATTCTGATATCCATCTGTCAGATCCTCAATGGATTTGGTAACACGTGCCAGCGGTTTCACAAGAACCGTAGACATGATGTATGCAAAAAATATAGAAAGAACAATAATGATCGCAAGAATCAAAAGTCCCTGATACTTCATATCCATCATAGTTGCTGTGATCTCGCTGCTTGAGACCGTAACCAGCATAGCTCCCTGCGTCTGGGGAACATCTGCACTTCTGATGGGAATTGCTGTTTCCAGTACCTGACCGTTTCGCTGGTAATCTGTAGGCTGTCCGCTTTTGAAACAGCGAATAACCTTAGGGGAAATCAGAGTCTTTCCTTCATCTACATGATAAGTATCCTTTACAATCCTGAAATCCCGGTCCACGATCAGCAGTCTTCCGCCATAGATGTTAGACAATAACTCCAGCTTACCATTTACTGTTTCAGAGCTGGAGTCATTAAGATAGTTTTCTTTGATAATCTGATCGCACAGAATACTGTACTGTGTGCTTATCGTTCCGGTTCTGGATGCGATTGCCTGTTTTTCATAGTTACTGAGCATCATCTGCGTAACGATCACACTGGGGACGATTCCCAGAATCACCAGAATGATCAGGATCCGAAAACGCAGGCTCTTAAAAAATCTTTTTTTCTTCTTCATGGACTACGCCTGGAAATAATAGCCTACGCCCCATTTTGTGTGTACATATTTTGGCTCACTGGGATTTGCCTCAATTTTTTCACGAAGACGGCGGATATGTACGTCTACAGTTCTTACATCACCAGGATATTCATATCCCCACACAATATTCAGCAGGTTTTCACGACTGTAAACTTTATTTGGATTAAACACCAGAAGTTCCAGCACATCAAATTCCTTGGCAGTAAGATTGATCTCCTTGCCGCCAATGAACACACGACGGCTCTCACAGTCAAGCTTCAGATCACCGCTTTCAATACTTTTTGCTTTTTCTTTTTCTTCGCTTTCAGAACGCGCACGACGCATGATCGCCTTGATCCTTGCTTTTACCTCCAGAATATTAAATGGTTTGGTAATATAATCATCTGCACCATATTCCAGACCAAGGATCTTATCCATATCTTCGCCCTTTGCAGTAAGCATTACAATCGGAACATTTGAAAATTCCCGAATCTGCTGGCAGACCTCAAGGCCGTCCATTTTTGGAAGCATCAGATCCAGAAGAATAATATCATAATGGTTCTCCTTGGCCTTCTCCACAGCCTCTTCTCCATCGTAGGCGCAGTCCACTTCCATTCCGTCCTGTTCCAGATTAAAGCGAATTCCTTTTACGATCAGTTTTTCGTCATCTACCACTAACACTTTCCTGCTCATTTAATTTCTCCTTATTCTACTGCAATTTTATCTTTTATCTTTATAAAAGTATTTTCTTTTATCCCCGGGACATCCATCAGTTCCTCTATGGAAGAAAACCCTCCATGTTCTTCTCTGTATGCCAGAATTGCCTGCGCTTTAGACTCCCCAATACCACTGAGAGTCTGAAGAGCCGCTGCGTCTGCAGTATTCAGATTGACCTTTCCGCTTTCTTCCGGCTGACTGTTCTCCCCTGTCTCCGCCCCGGCAAAAACATCATCTGCCAAAGCTTCTCCGTTTTTCTCCGCCTCTTCTTTTGTAGGTACATAAATCTGCTGACCATCATTTAAGGGCAGAGCCTGATTTACATAACTGCCCGCAGCCTCCGGAAGAAAACCTCCGGCAGCCTCTACAGCCTGAAACACTCTGCTGTCAAAGGGCATACGATAAACTCCGGGTTTCACCACAGCTCCACACACATCAACAAAAATGTCTTTCGGAGGTTTTGTAATCTCCGGTGTGATTTCCGATTCCGGGACACCTGTCACTTTTTCTGCATCTGCCCTCTGTTCTTCTTCCAACAGAATTTCCGGTTCCTGTCTGCCGCATCCGGGTAAAGCCAGACTGACAAAAAGCACCAGAAGCGCCAACAGAAGTCTCAGAGCATTTCTTTTCTGATCATTCTTTTGTTTTATGATTTGGGTTCACTCCTTATCTGTTCCCCCGATACTCATACTTGACCAATTCCTATTCTAACGAATTCCATCTGCTTTTACAATACCCAACTCTTATTTTTGCCATTTAAAGATCACTATACCAATAATGGCAACCGCCATCCCAACTGCTTTTCTCCACTGAAAGGCTGCCCTTTCCACACCAAACAGCCCCATCAATTCAATCACATAAGCGACCAGGAGCTGGGAAACCACGATCAGCATAGCGGCCCGTGCAGGTCCAAGTGCTCCCATGCTCTGGATAACCGTAACTGTAATAAACGCTCCGATCACACCTCCAAGAAGTGTATATTTATTGTCCACCTGCCATAAAGCTGAGATATTTTCCCTTCCTGTAAAACACCATGCAGCCACACAGACCAAAAAAGCTGAAAGCTGTACCCACCCTGTGGACACCCAAAGGCTCGTCTGCTTTGTCACCTCTGTGTTAAAAACTCCCTGAATACTCATCAAAGCGCCGGAAATAAGAGCTGCCGCAAATCCCCACATAAAAATCCCTCCACATATAGTAGTAAAAGAGGCCGGTATTTTTAACCAGCCTCTTGTTTATACTATCATCATATACAGAAATTCGATTTTTATACATTTCTGCTTTTTTGATTTTCATTTAAGTGTGTCGCTGCAATGACCGCTGCACTTACCGGAACAGCAGCCTCCTGATGAACAGCCGATGCATGTTTTCCCACTTTTTTTTGCTTTTATAATATACGCTGCCGCAGCTCCTACGGCCAACAGCAGAATGCCTGCTATCACAAGATCTGCCATATGAAACATCTCCTTTCATTCTCATCCCTGGGCATGAAGTCCATATTCTGTGCTGAAATTTTTTCGTGTTCTTCTTATTAAGAATACCACAACAAGAACCATTGCCGCAACTGCTGCCAGCCCTGGAACAAATCCACTTCCCAGACTTCCTGTAGTTATCAGTGTTCCAATCTGATATACCATAAACGCAACAGCATACCCGGTTCCCAACTGTAAGGCAATGCCTCCCCACAGCCACTTTCTGTCCTGCATTTCTGAATTCATCGCACCCAGCGCAGCAAAGCAGGGCGGTGTAAACAGATTGAACATCAAATAGGCAAGAGCTGCAACCTTTGTCAGTCCCATAACAGCCGCTACCTGGTTTCCGCTTCCTACAAGAGCAAAATCTTCATCAATAAAACTGGTAAGTCCATATACTACAGCCAGAGTACCTACTACATTTTCCTTGGCAATAAATCCTGTAATGGCTGCTGCTGCAAGCTGCCATACTCCAAATCCCAGAGGGATCAGAAGCACTGCAAAAGGTGTTGCTATAGATGCCAGAATAGAAGTACTTTCCATTCCTTCTTCTACGACCTGAAGGTGCCAGTTGAAGCTTTGCATGATCTGTACTGCTGTATTGCACACCAGAATAATAGTACCTGCTTTTACAATATAAGCCTTTCCACGGGACAACATAGAAAACACGGCTCTTTTCAGGCTTGGAATTTTATATTCCGGAAGTTCAATGATAAAAAATGATTTTCGAAATTTATATCCTGTAATCTGGTTAACCAGAAGTGCCCCGAGAAAGATCAGCACAATTCCTACCAGATACATTGTTGGACCTACCCATCCTGCATCAGAGAAAAATGCTCCTGCAAATAACGCGATCACCGGAAGCTTTGCTCCGCATGGCATAAAAGGTGTCAGCATTGCAGTAGCTCTTCGTTCTCTCTCATTACGGATGGTACGGCATGCCATAATTCCAGGAATAGCGCATCCGGTTCCAATCACCATAGGGATTACAGATTTTCCTGAAAGTCCGACTCTTTTAAAAATAGGATCAAGAACAACCGTAGCTCTTGCCATATATCCGCAGTCCTCAAGAAGAGCAATCAAAAAATACATAACCATTACCAGCGGCAGAAATCCTACGACAGCACCAACTCCGCCAATAATACCATCTACCAGAAGTGCCTGCAGAAACGGACTGGCAGATTCCACATGCCCGCCTACCCAGCTCTGGAAGGTTTCAATCCATCCCACCAGCCAGTCTGCGATCCAGGTTCCCACTGTAGATTGAGATATGTAAAATACCAGGAACATAACAGCCGCAAAAATAGGAATGCCTACAATTTTATTGGTAAGAACCGCATCAATCTGATCCTGACGGTTTTTATTTTTTGTAAAAACCTTTCTCTTTTCTACTGCTTTTACAATGTCATTTACAAAATCAAATCTTTTTCTGTCTGCAGCTTCTACCGCAGCTTTATTCTGAAGATTAATCTCCTCCTGCATATAAGGGGCTTTCTGTCCTTTTCCTTTTAAAGCAGCCGCATTGACAACCGCCTCCTTAAGACCCTTATGACCAGAAGAGGAGGCTACTGTGCGGATTACCGGACACCCCAGTTTTTTTGATAAAAGCTCAATGTCAATCTCTGTTTTTTTCTTTTCTGTCACATCACTTTTATTTAACGCCACCACAACCGGTATTCCAAGTTCCAGAAGCTGCGTAGTAAAAAACAGACTTCTGCTGAGATTGGTTGCGTCCACAATATTGATGATAGCATCCGGTGCTTCATTTTTTACATAGCTACTGGTAATGCTTTCCTCAGATGTAAAAGGAGACATGGAATAAGCACCTGGCAGATCCACTGCTACAAGTTCCTCATTTCCTTCATAATACCCTTTCCTGATTGGACTTTCCTTTCTTTCTACCGTAACTCCTGCCCAGTTTCCAACTTTTTCATTTCTTCCGGTAAGGGCATTATACATGGTAGTTTTACCACTGTTGGGGTTTCCTGCCAAAGCAATTCTCATAACCTTTCTCTCCTCCATAACCCAATTAATTAGTTCAGACTAACCTGTAGTCTGAAAAAAAATAGTGACAGAATCACTATTTTATATCGAAATAGCCTGTGCCAGATCATGATCGATATTATATCTGGCATCTTTAATAGAGACTACACAGCCGCCCTTTCTGTGAGCGATCACTGTAATCGGTTCTCCACTGTAGCACCCCAGAGAAAAAAGAAAAGCATCCAGCTCTTCGTCATCTGTAATAATATCCTTTACGATATATTCTTCTCCTTCTCTCGCTTCTGACAGATTCATAAGCATATAATTCTCACTTTCCCGGAATCCGTTTCACACATTGATCCGATCTTTTTGTTAGTATTAATAAACTTTATGTTAGTTAGTATACGCTAACACAGTTAGTTTGTCAACACTTTTATCGTAAAAAAAGTCCGGCATTACGCCAGACTTTTTTTCAGTTTCATGATCATCTCATCAATATCCTCTTTTTTTATAACCAGAGGAGGTACCATCCTCAGCACATCGTTGCCTGCTGAAATCACCAACAGCCTGTTTTCCAAGGCTTTCTTTACAACATTTCCTACCGGAATCCCCTGAATCACCAGTCCCTGCATAAATCCTTTTCCACGTCTCGCAGAAACACAGTCATACTTATCCACAATCTCATCCAGCTTTTCTTCCAGATAAGGCGTCAGCGCCTGCACATGATCCAGGATATGATTCTCTTCATAAATATCAAAAACCTTGCTTACAGCAGCGCAGACAAATGGATTTCCGCCATAAGTCGTTCCATGATCCCCCGGCTCCAGAGAAATTTCTGCAGCTTTCTCTCCAAGAACAAAAGCCCCCACCGGAACTCCATTGCCAAGAGCCTTGGCACAGGTCATAATATCCGGCTTTACACCATATCCCTGCCATGCAAAATATTCTCCGGTGCGTCCCATACCACACTGGATCTCATCAAGGATCAGAAGGATATCTTTTTCATCACAAAGGCTGCGAAGACCTTTCAGAAATTCCCTGTCTGCCGGATAAATACCTCCCTCACCCTGCACTGTTTCCAGCAGTATGGCACAGGTTTTATCTGTAATCTCTGCCTTTACACTTTCCAGATCATTAAACTGTGCAAACTTCACTCCACCGAGCAAAGGTTCAAAAGGCTCTCTGTAATGAGCCGTACCCGTAACGGAAAGAGCTCCCATACTTCTTCCATGGAAAGAATGTTCCATTGCAATGACTTCATATCTCCCGCCGTTATATTTTTTAAATCCGTATTTCCTTGCTGCCTTCAGAGCTCCCTCAATGGCCTCTGTACCACTGTTTGTAAAAAACACCTTGCTCATACCACTAGCTTTTATCAGTTTCTCTCCGGCTCTGCTCATAGGCTCATTGTAATAAAGATTGGAAATATGAGTCAGCTTATGGATCTGCTCCATCAGCGCCTCATCATAGCCCGGATAATGATATCCCAGTGCATTTACTGCAATTCCTGCTGCAAAATCAAGATATTCTTTTCCCTCTGTATCATAAAGCCGGCATCCCTCTCCCCTGTCAAACATCACCGGAAAACGGTTGTATGTATGAAGGATACTTTTTTCTGCCTGGTCCATCTGTTCATGCATGTTCATTGTAATATTTTTCGCCGTCCTCTCTTAAAATAGCAGTTCCGATTCCCTTGTTGGTAAAGATCTCCAGCAGAAGACTGTGCGGAATCCTTCCATCCAGAATATGAACTCTGTTTACTCCGTTTTCTATGGCATCAATACAGTTTTTCAGTTTGGGAATCATACCGCCCCCTACATATCCGTCTGATATCAGTTTCTCCGCCTCATGGATATGCAGTTCCGAGATCAGAGTGGAAGGATCATCCTGATCTTTATACACCCCTTCAATATCTGACAAAAAGGCCAGCTTCTCTGCATGCACTGCCTCTGCAATTGCACAGGCTGCGTCATCAGCGTTAATATTATAGGAATCATAATTTTCATCGAATCCCACCGGGAAAATGACCGGCAGAAAATCCTGATCCAGAAGTTCATGCAGAATCCTTGGATTTACCTCTTTCACTTCTCCTACATAACCAATATCCTCCCCGCCTGACAGCTTTTTGGTACATTTCAGAAGACCGCCGTCCTTGCCGCTGATGCCCACCGCATCTACGCCCAGAGATTCTACCAGGGTTACCAGCTCCTTATTTACTTTTGCAAGAACCATTTCCGCAATCTCCATTGTTTCCTTATCTGTCACACGAAGTCCATTGACAAATCTTGGTTTCATTCCCACTTTTCCGACCCAGCGGCTGATTTCTTTGCCTCCTCCATGGACAATGATCGGCTTAAATCCAACCAGTTTCAGGAGAACCGCATCTTTGATCACATTTTCCTTTAATTCCTCATCCAGCATCGCGCTTCCGCCGTACTTGATCACCACAATTTTTCTGTTAAAACGCTGAATATATGGAAGAGCTTCAATAAGCACCTCTGCCTTGTCCAGATATTTTTGTTTTACCATTTTATTTCCTCCTCGTTTTCTTTTTCATTCTCCCTTTCCTGTCTTCTGTGAAAGATCAGGAACGATAATCTGCGTTGATCTTTACATAATCATAAGTCAGGTCACAGCCCCACGCTGTTGCCGTACAGTTTCCCATCTTCACATCTGCGATAGCAGTCACAGCCTCTTCCGAAAGAATCCTGGTCGCTTCCTCTTCACTGTATCCGGTTGCCACACCGTTTTCAATGATCTTGACCTTTCCTGCCTTGCTCTCAAAGTAAAGATCCACTTTTTCCGGATCAAACTGTGCACCGGAATATCCCATAGCGCAAAGGATTCTGCCCCAGTTGGCATCGTGTCCGTATATAGCAGCTTTTGTAAGGGAAGAAGTCACTACCGACTTACTTAACGTCACTGCCTGTTCTTTGCTTTCTGCTCCGATGATCTTTACCTCAAAAAGCGCTGTTGCACCCTCGCCGTCACCTGCAATTTTTTTTGCAAGTGAAGTATTTATATAATTCAGTGCCTCGCAGAACGCCTGATAATCGTCATTTTTTTCTGTAATCTCCGGATTTCCTGCCATACCATTAGCCAAAAGAAGGACCGTATCGTTTGTGGAGGTATCTCCGTCTACAGAAACCATATTGTAAGTATCTTTTACATTTTCACTTAAAGCCTCCTGGAGAAGCTCCTTGGAAATATTAAGATCTGTTGTAACAAAGCCCAGCATGGTACACATATTGGGGTGGATCATTCCGGAGCCCTTGCACATACCGCCAACGGTCACAATCTTTCCTCCGATTTCAAACTCTACCGCTGCTTCCTTCTCTTCTGTATCCGTTGTCATGATTGCCTTTGCTGCCTGATTTCCGGCTTCCAGACTTCCATCCAGACCAGGAACCATTGCCTTTATTCCATTTGTCAGTTTCTGAATTGGAAGCTGCATACCGATTACACCTGTAGATGCTACAAGAACACTGTTGTCACTGACACCAAGAGCTTCTGCCGCTGCCTTTGCCGTTTCTCTGCAATATCCAAAGCCTTCTTCTCCGGTACAGGCATTGGCAATCCCGCTGTTGCACACAATCACCTGCGCTTCCGGCTGATGATACACAATATCCTGATCCCATTTTACCGGAGCTGCCTTTACTATATTCGTGGTAAAGGTTCCTGCTGCCTTGCATGGCTTCTCACTGTATACCATTGCCATATCGGTTCTGTTCTGATATTTGATACCGGCTGCTGTGGAGGCTGCCTGAAATCCTTTTGCCGCTGTTACGCCACCTGCTATAATCTTCATAGTAAATTTCCTTTCTTATTATATTGTTCTTCCCACTGGAATCTCCTGTTTGATACAAAGATCAAGGCATCATAGGAATCTGGCGAAGCCCCTCTGATTCATCAAATCCAAACATCAGATTCATATTCTGTACAGCCTGGCCTGCGGCGCCTTTTACCAGATTATCCATAGCGCCCATCATAATGATCCGGTTCGTTCGTGTATCAATCTTAAAATTAACATCTACAAAATTGCTTCCTTCTACCCATTTCGTCTGAGGATACACATCTTTATCCAGCACACGTACAAACAGTTCCTTATTATAATATTTATCATAAACTGCTTTTACTTCTTCATAGGAAACTTCTTTTTTCAGAGAAGCATATGCAGTTATAAGGATTCCTCTGTTCATCGGAATCAGATGCGGTGTGAAATTGATCATAACCTCTTCTCCGCATGCATATCCAAGCTGATCTTCAATTTCTGGTGTATGACGATGGCTTGCCACCCCATATGCTTTAATATTCTCATTGACTTCACAGAAAAGATTATCTACCTTGGCGCCTCGTCCGGCTCCGGAGGTTCCGGATTTTGCGTCAATGATAATGGTAGAAGGATCGATCAGCCCTTCTTTCAGAAGAGGATAAACAGAAAGCGTAGAACATGTAGGATAGCATCCCGGATTAGCGATCAGCCTTGCCTTCTTAATATCTTCTCTGTTGATCTCACAAAGTCCGTAAACAGCCTCATTAATAAATTCCGGAGACTTATGCGCTATACCATACCATTCCTCATATTTTTTTACATCCTTGATCCGAAAATCCGCACTGAGGTCAATAACCTTTGCTTTAGAAAGTATTCCTTCATTTATAAGCGAAGCACAAAGTCCCTGTGGAGTTGCAGTAAATATTACATCCACTTCATCTGAAAGAGCTTCCATATTGTCATCCATACATTTTGCATCTACCAGCTGAAAAAAATTCTGATAGACATCTGCATATTTTTTTTCAATATAGCTTCTTGACCCGTACCATGCCACTTCTACACCTTTATGTCCCATCAAAAGTCTGGCGATCTCATTTCCCGCGTAGCCTGTTGCTCCGATAATACCAGCTTTTATCATAATATTCTCCTCCTCTTATACCCGCATGAATATCTGATGCCACTTACCCTGGTCATCCTTTCAAATATACATGGATTATACATCCGTTATGCATATTATGCAATATATTTTTTTATGAATTTCTAAACTTTTTTTCTTTTTTGTTTACTTTTTCCTATTATTATAGTGTAATAATACAATACGCAGAAAAATTTATTTTACTTTTTTTCAATTCCCTATTGCATATTTATAAAAAATATTGTATATTATTCATTGTCTTAAGGAACTGGCTGTTTCTATAAATAAAAGGATTTTATTTTCTATTCTAATTATAAAACGTTACCAAATAAGGAGGATTTATTATGAAAGAAAAAGTTGTTTTAGCATACTCAGGCGGCCTTGATACTACAGCCCTGATTCCATGGCTGAAAGAAACCTTTAACTATGACGTTGTCTGCTGCTGTGTAAACTGCGGACAGGGAAATGAACTTGACGGACTGGAAGAAAGAGCACGACTTTCCGGAGCTTCTAAATTATATATTGAAGATATCGTAGATGAATTCTGTGACGAATATGTTATGCCGTGCGTAGAAGCAGGCGCAGTTTATGAACATCAGTACCTTCTTGGCACTTCTATGGCGCGTCCGGTCATTGCAAAAAAACTTGTGGAAATAGCACGAAAAGAAAATGCAGTTGCCATTTGTCATGGTGCCACCGGAAAAGGAAATGACCAAATTCGATTTGAGCTTGGCATCAAAGCTCTGGCTCCGGATATCAAAATCATCGCTCCATGGCGTATGACAGACGTATGGACCATGCAGTCCCGTGAAGATGAACTTGCATTCTGCCAGGCTCACGGCATTAATCTGCCTTTTGATGCACGTCACAGCTACAGCCGCGACCGTAACTTATGGCACATCAGCCACGAAGGACTTGAGCTTGAAGATCCTTCCCAGGCTCCAAACTATGATGATATGCTTGTTTTAAGTGTAACTCCTCAGAAGGCTCCGGATAAAGAAACCGAGATCACTATGACCTTTGAGGAAGGTATTCCGAAAACTCTCAATGGAAAAGCAATGAAGGTATCTGAGATTATTACAGAACTGAACCGAATCGGAGGAGAAAACGGAATTGGTATTGTTGATATTGTAGAAAACCGAGTGGTAGGTATGAAATCCCGTGGCGTATACGAAACACCAGGCGGAACTATCCTTATGGCGGCTCATGATCAGCTTGAAGAGCTGACCCTTGACCGTGACACTATGGAAGCCAAGAAAAAACTGGGAAGTCAGTTTGCACAGGTTGTTTATGAAGGCAAATGGTTCACCCCGCTTCGCGAAGCAATCCAGGCCTTTGTAGAATCCACACAGAAATATGTTACCGGAGAAGTGAAAATGAAACTTTACAAAGGAAACATCATCAAGGCCGGAACCACTTCTCCATACAGCCTTTACAATGAATCACTTGCTTCTTTCACAACCGGTGATATGTACGACCATCATGATGCAGACGGATTTATCACACTGTTCGGACTTCCGCTGAAAGTAAGAGCTATGAAACTCCTGGAAGTAGAACAGAACAAAAATAATCAGTAAAATTTATGAGGATAGACGGAATATGATTTTTTGTCTGTAAATGACATGCAGGAGTGAATCCTTCTGAACCAGAAGGATTCACTCCTGCATTACTTTTTCCTGACAGCAAATTTACAAACAGAAATTCTTTCAATTTTCAACCTTAATGTTTTTTTTCTTAAGTCTTTTATAAGTCCACTCCCGGAACAGCGCATAAAGCACAGACACCAGAGGGATAAAGATCAGCATACCGATTACTCCCAGCAAACTGCCTCCGATGGTTACTGCCATCAGTACCCATACGGACGGAAGTCCTACGGATCCGCCTACCACATGAGGGTAGATCAGATTTCCTTCAATCTGCTGCAGAACAAAAAACAGAATCAAAAACAGCAATGCCTGCATAGGACTTACCAGAAGAATCAATAGAAAACTAATGGCGCAGCCAATAAAAGCACCAAATACCGGGATCAATGCAGTAAATGCAATCAGAACACCCACCAGCATGGCATATGGGAATCTGAAAAGAGTCATTGCCACAAAGAACATAGTTCCCAGGATCACAGCTTCAATACACTGTCCTGTTACAAATCCGGAAAAAATGCTGTTTGCCAGTGAACATACATGAAGAATATATTTCACTGTCTTTTCCGGGAATATTGCATAAAAAGCTTTTTTCGTCTGTACAGTCAGACGTTCCTTCTGAAGAAGAATATAGCAGGCAAAAACAAATCCGATTCCCAGATTCATTGCCGTATTAACAATCCCCATCGTAACAGACACAGTAGAAGTGAGAATATTGTTCACTCCGTTCTGAAGAGCTCCGATCACAGCATCTAATGTTTTCTGCGGCTGGATTTCCAGCGATTCTGCCCATTCTGCAATCACAGAGTCCTGTTTGAAATTCTCATTGATCCATACAGTCAGATTTTCGATTCCTCTTTCAATATTGCGTCCAAGTCCCATTGCTGTTGTTGCCAGTTCCGGAATCACCACCTGTCCTACAATATAAATAGCCAGCGCAGCTACCAGTATTGCAAGGATCATGCTTACCGGACGCGCTATCTTTTTTACAAACTTTGTATCTTTCCATTTACCTCTGCCAAACACATTCTTTTCAATGAATTTCATAGGAACATTCAAGACAAACGCAATACCGGCTCCTACGATAAATGGCAGAAACAGACCTAGCACTCTCATCAGAAAATCAAGAACAACATTCAGATTCTGAAGTCCCACATATAAAAGAACAGCAAATAAGATCAGGTACATACAGTTTTTCAAGTTTTCTTTTTTTAATTCCAAAAGCTCACAACCTTTCGTTTATACAATCTCTGATTTTCATTTTTATAAATATATGCCACTTATTCTAACACTTATAGATATTTCTTTCTAGTAGATTTCTGTATTTTTTATTTCTGTATATTCTGCACAAATTTCCATTCTGTTTTTTGGCTGTTCCGACATTTTAAAACATTAGTTTTTAATTGACAGAAAAATTAATTCCATATATAATAAATACATAGCTTAAGAAATTGCAGCAACTTATATAAGTCCATAATCGGTTGGACGTTTCTACCAACTACCATAATAGTTGCCTATAAGTTTTATTCAGGGTACCCAAAAAGGTAGTTGGCATTTTTATGCCTAAAAATCCCTGGCTGCGGAAAGGAAGTGATTTGCATGAAACATATGTCAGCCTTTGCACTAAAAGGAAATATCTGTTTCAGTCAGGGCAAAAACAAAATTTCCGTACACGAACAGTCCTATCTGATCTGTGAAAACGGAGTCTGCGCCGGAATCTTTAAAGAACTTCCGGAAGGCTTCCTTCACATCCCTGTAAGAGATGCCGGAGATTCCCTGATCATCCCTGGTCTGTCAGACATCCATCTCCACGCGCCCCAGTACAGTTTCCGGGGAATGGGAATGGATCTGGAACTTCTTGACTGGCTGAACACTATTACCTTCCCGGAAGAAGCCAAGTATGCAGATTTGGACTATGCCCGAAAGGCCTACTCTATTTTTACAGAAGACCTGAAAAAAAGCCCTACAACAAGGGCCTGTATCTTTGGGACACTCCATGTGGAGTCCACCGAGCTTCTTATGGATTTTCTGGAAGAAACAGGATTAAAAACTTTTGTAGGCAAGGTAAATATGGATCGGAACGGGCCTGATATTCTTCAGGAAAAAAATGCAGAAGAATCTGCCAAAGCCACCCTTCACTGGCTCTCAGATACTTCAGAAAAATACCTGAACACCAAACCTATCCTTACACCACGATTTACGCCGTCCTGCACCGATGAACTAATGAAAAAGCTGGCTGAGATCCAACAGGAATATCATCTTCCGGTTCAGTCCCATCTGTCCGAAAACATGGGTGAAATCTCCTGGGTTCAGGAACTCTGTCCGAAAACTGCATTTTATGGAGAGGCCTATGATCAGTTTGGACTTTTCGGCGGAAAAGGATGTCCTACTATCATGGCTCACTGTGTCCATTCTCCGGAAGCCGAAATAGAACTTATGAAAAAACGCGGCGTATATGTTGCCCACTGTCCTCAGTCTAACACCAATCTTTCCTCAGGCATTGCTCCTGTACGGGAATATCTGGACAGGGGACTTCATGTAGGACTTGGCACAGATATTGCCGGGGGACATTCCCTGTCCATGCTCCGTGCTATTACAGATGCCATACAGGTTTCCAAGCTGCGCTGGAGGCTGACAGATGACAGTCTGAAGGCTCTCACCTTTGAGGAGGCTTTTTATCTGGCTACTATGGGCGGAGGAGAATTCTTCGGAAAAGTCGGAAGCTTCCTGGATGGCTATGAATTTGATGCTGTGATTCTGGATGACAGTTTTTACCGCCATCCTCAGCCTTTAAGTGTGAGAGAGCGTCTGGAACGACTTGTATATCTTTCTGATGACCGCTGCATAAAAGGAAAATATGTTTCCGGAAGGAAACTGTTTTAATATTTTTTCTATAAAAAGGGGGTATCACTATGAAACTTGACAAAATTTTTCACCTGAAAGAAAACCACACAGACGTAAAAACCGAGGTGATCGCAGGTATCACCACCTTTATGACCATGGCTTATATCCTGGCTGTAAATCCAAACATTCTGGAAGCCTCCGGGATGGATCGGGGCGCTATCTTTACGGCAACTGCACTGGCATCCTTTATTGCCACCTGCCTGATGGCTCTTTTATCTAATTATCCTTTTGTTCTGGCTCCCGGCATGGGACTGAATGCATATTTTGCCTACACAGTTGTCCTTGGCATGGGATATAGCTGGCAGCAGGCACTGGCAGCTGTTTTCGTAGAAGGTCTTATTTTCATCCTTCTGTCCCTGACCAATGTCCGTGAAGCAATTTTTAATTCCATCCCCATGAATCTGAAACATGCGGTTTCTGTCGGAATCGGTCTTTTTATTGCTTTTATCGGTCTTCAGAATGCAAAAATCGTAATTAATAATGATTCTACACTGGTAGGCGTTTTTTCATTTAAAGGCTCCGCACAGAACGGAACCTTTAACAGCGAGGGAATCACTGTCCTTCTGGCACTGATCGGCGTGCTGATCACTGCTGTTCTTCTCGTAAAAAACGTAAAAGGAAGTATTTTATGGGGTATCCTGATCACATGGCTGCTGGGTATCGTCTGTCAGTTTACCGGTCTGTATAAACCAAATCCAGAGCTTGGATTCTTCAGTCTCCTTCCTGATTTTTCCAGAGGTATCAGCGTGCCAAGCATGGCTCCTACCTTTATGAAAATGGACTTTTCCATTGTATTTTCACTGGATTTTGTAGTGATCATGTTTGCATTTCTGTTTGTTGATATGTTTGATACTCTTGGAACGCTTATCGGTGTAGCTTCTAAAGCAGATATGCTGGATAAGGATGGAAAGCTTCCAAGAATTAAAGGCGCTCTCCTTTCCGACGCTGTTGGTACTTCTGTAGGCGCTGTGTGTGGTACATCTACTGTAACTACTTTTGTTGAAAGTGCTTCCGGTGTGGCAGAAGGCGGACGTACCGGTCTTACTGCTCTGGTAGCCGGTCTGCTGTTCGGACTCTCTCTGTTCCTGTCACCGATCTTCCTTGCCATTCCGTCCTTTGCAACGGCTCCGGCTCTGATCGTAGTAGGCTTTATGATGCTTACTTCTATCACAAAGATCGATTTTAACGACTATACAGAAGCTATTCCGTGCTTTATCGCCATTATTGCAATGCCGTTTATGTACAGTATTTCCGAAGGTATTGCAATGGGTGTAATCTCCTATGTTGTGATCAATCTCATCTCCGGTAAAGCAAAAGACAAAAAGATCAGTGTACTGATGTATGTTCTGGCAGTACTTTTTGTACTGAAATACATTTTCCTGTAAATCCAGATTCATCTATAAGGCTGGGGTTTTCTGCCCCAGCCTCTTTTTTGTATTTTCCATTGTAAAGCGTTTCCTGCAATGATATAATGTCTTTTATATTGCTTATTGAGGAGAATTCTTATGAAAATATTTATTATCATGGGTATAGGGATTCTGATCGGCAGATTCCTTATGATAGGAAAATTAAAGAAATGGAATGAGCGACTTGCTATGCTGTGTACCCTTCTACTGATTTTTTCTATGGGTGTTATGCTTGGTCAGAAGGAGAATTTCTTCAGCGAACTGTCTTCTCTCGGACTGAAAAGCTTTCTGTTTTTCCTGATCCCTACAGTGGTTTCCATTATCTTTGTTTACATTCTGACCAGACGTTTTATTGACAAAAAAGATACAAAGGGGAATGACAAATGATTGTTATACTAACATTTTTCGCACTGGTTTTTGGACTTTTCTGCGGTCTGTCCGGAACAGAATCCGAAATCATCCGCTTTATCAGCAAAAATTCCGATATGATCCTGTACATTCTGATGTTTTCTGTCGGCATCAGTATCGGCATGCATAACGGAATCCTGAAAAAAATACGTCAGTATCATCTGAAGATCCTGATTATCCCTCTTGGAATCACTGCCGGTTCTATTCTTGGCGGACTCCTTTGTTCACTGATCCTGAAGCTTCCTTTAAACCAGGGCGCTGCTGTTGCCAGCGGCATGGGCTGGTACAGTCTGGCAGGAGTTACCATCAGCCGCCTTGGAGGCGCAGAACTCGGAAGTATTGCTTTTATGAGTAATCTTATGAGAGAGTTTTTTTCCTTTTTCCTGATTCCCATAATCGCAGCAAAGCTCAATTACTGCACCTGTATTGCACCGGCTGCAGCCACCAGCGAAGATACCACCCTTCCGGTACTTTTGAAGTACACGGACGAAGAAACAGTGGTTCTGTCTGTTCTTAATGGAATGCTGTGCTCTTTCTTCGTACCGATACTGATCACATTTTTCTTTCATATTTGATAAAACTTATATAAAAAGACCGTTACATCTGTAACGATCTTTTTTGTTTAATCAAACTGTCCATCAGCTATCATACGCTCTTTAATTCTCTCAAAACTTTCTTCACTGATATCATGCTCCATCTTACATGCATCTGTCTTGGCAATATCTGACGGAACACCCAGGCCTTCCAGCATTTTTGTAAGGATCGTATGCCTCTCATAAACTCTATTGGCAATCTCAGCTCCCTTATCAAGAAGAGTCACTGTTCCATATCGGTCCATGGCAATATATCCATCTTCCCTTAAAAGCTTCATCGCATGGCTGACACTGGGTTTTGAAACTGACAGCATTGAAGCAATATCCACAGAACGGACACCATTGCCTTTTTGTGATAAAACGAGGATTGCTTCCAGATAGTCCTCCGCCGATTCTCTGATCTGCATAAAAACACCTCCCATTCCGCTTATTTTATCATAATATCTGACAGATTTCAACCGATAGACAGCTCTGTTCACAGCCTTTACCTGTCCAGTGCTGTTTTTCACAGCAGCAAGCTAAAATCTCATTCCTGCCTTAGGCAATGGAATTTACTTATCATCTCCTGTCAGACGAAGAGTATCCCTGATTTCCTCCACATCCATATCCAGAATCACTGCAAGCTCTCCGATACTAAAAGCGCTTTCTCCGTCCTCCTCATCTTCAGAAAGCTCCCGGACTGCACTTTCCAGCTTCTCCACTCTTGCCACCAGACTATCATCTTCAAATTTTCTCTGGCTTTGTTCCCTGCAGGCATCCATGATTCCATTTTTCACCTGTTCCAACAGCCACATCTCATCTCTGCGTTCCGTTCCAGCCAGTCCAAGAGCCTGAACAAGGCTGACATTAGCTTCCTGAATCAGATCCGCCAGAAAAATTTCCTCTTCATTGAGCTCAACGGCAAGCTCCGCCGCCTTTTTCATATATTTTGCTGCAAGTGTCTGGACTGCATCACTGTTTCCTTCCGCCAGACGTTCAAAAAGAATCTCCGCTTCCGGAAAGGTTTCCTCCTCCGGCAGGCTTTCCATATATTCTTTTAAATATGCTTCTTCCTCCGGTGTAAGAGGGATCTGCTTCTTTTCTTTTTCTGTTTCCGGACTGTTTTCTATTCCTGTCCCTTCTATTGTAATACCCTGACCTGTAAGATATTTCAGAACACCGGCAAGCTGATCGTGGTTCAGTTCCATTCCTTCAAGAGTTTCACGAATCTGTAGTGCCTGAATTGTGTTTCCCTGTTCTTTTGCCAGAGTCTGCATTTTTTTCAATTTTTCCTGAAATTCACGGACGTCCATTCTCTTTCTCCTTTATGTGATAAAAGTAATTTTTTTCTATAGTCAGCTTTCTCAAGCATTCCTATTATATCATCTCCAAAAGCTCTTTCCAACAGAAAAACAAGAGGATTCCTAATAAGGTCCTTTTTAATCAACAGTACCTCTGTCAGGTATTCTATGCTTCTGTTTGACAAAATGTAATTTCCGGCTATTGAACTGTCTGTATTTGATACTCGCTCATGATCCTTCTTCTGCATAAAAGAAACACCCGGTAGGGGAGCTACCGGGTGTTTCGAGGGGAGTATAAATAATTAAATAAGGGGTTATGTAAAAAAAATTTTTGAAGGGTAAATTCTTTTTACAACAACGATTATAATATAAATTGGAAAAAAAAGCAATATGATTTCATGAATATTATTACAACTTTTTAACATACTATAGGATGTCATAAACAAGTTGACAAATACATCCGGCATTCGTGCGGCTGTATTCAACAGATTATACCAGGAGGTAATAAAAATGGCCAAAAATTATGAATCTGAAAACAAAACAATGAACAACAACACAAACAAAACATCTGACAAAAACACACAGAATGCACAGAACTGCGGAAAAAACACTTCAAAAAACACCAGCAAAAACAGTTCCAAAAACAAGATTTCCAATGCCTATGATCTGGAAGAAAACAACTATTCTGACAGATACTAAAGCGAGAATCCACTAAACCGTAAACGCTTCTCCCTTCTTATATGGATAATGCAGACAGGAGTGCCGCCCACCGCAGCACTCCTGTCTGCATATATTTCCAATTTGTACTCCTTTGTGGTTTTCCGCATATGATAAATAAAAAAAGGAATACCGCTATGTTTCCAATTGAAACCATTTCTGCAAAAATGCTGGACTACTATGTCGGACGCTCCGACACACTCATCATAGATGTCCGCAAACCAGATGCTTATAGAAAAAGCCATATTCTTGGCGCAGTAAATCTCCCCTATCAGGAATTATCCATATGCAGAGAACTTCCGCCCGAAAAACTTCTTGTATTTTACTGTCAAAGGGGCGGCGCCAGTATGGCAGCAGCTCGTCTTTTTGTCCGGAAAGGATACCGTACCCGTTCTGTAATTGGTGGTTTTGAAGCTTATCGCGGAAGAAATCTTGTAATTTCTTCCTAACCATGATAATGTAAAAGAGAAAATCCCTTTTCGCAACAGGAAAGAGGTTTTTCCCAAAACTTCCATAAATAAGGAGAACACATTGATGAAATACATGTTTGCATCGGATATACACGGTTCACTCTATTACTGCCGCAAAATGTTGGATGCTTTCCAGCAGGAAAATGCACAGCGGCTGGTCCTTCTGGGAGATCTTCTCTATCACGGACCCAGAAATGACCTCCCAAAAGAGTATGCGCCCAAAGAAGTAATCGCACTTCTTAATCAAAATAAAAATCGGATCTATGCAGTCCGCGGAAACTGCGAGGCAGAGGTGGATCAGATGGTTCTGGAATTTCCTGTCATGGCTGATTACTGCATTCTTTCTATTGATGGCAGGACTTTTTATGCCACACATGGTCATACTTACAATCAGGATCATCTGCCTCCCCTTCAGGATAATGATATTCTGATCCACGGTCATACCCATGTCCTGAAAGCAGAACAGATGGACGGCTATATTCTTCTTAATCCCGGCTCTGTCTCCATCCCTAAAGAAGGAAATCCTCCCACTTATGCAGTACTGGAAGACAACTGTTTCACTATCAAAGATTTTGACGGAAATACTGTCAGAGAAATGAGGCTGCCATGAAATATATGGAACTGATTGCTCCCTGCCATTTCGGCATGGAGGCTGTACTGAAACGTGAGATCCTGGATCTGGGCTATGAGATCAGCAAGGTAGAGGATGGCAAGGTGACTTTCCTGGCTGATGCCGCAGGAATCCCACAGGCAAACATATTCCTGCGCACAACAGAGCGTATCCTTTTAAAAGCCGGCGAATTCAAAGCTGTTACCTTTGATGAACTTTTTGAAAAGACCAAAGCCATTCCCTGGGAAAATTATATCCCAAAAGATGGAAAATTCTGGGTTGCCAAGGCAAACTCTGTAAAAAGCGCACTTTTCAGCCCTTCCGACATCCAGTCTATTATGAAAAAGGCCATTGTAGAACGTCTCAAAGGTGTTTATGGCATTTCCTGGTTTCCGGAAGACGGCGCAAGTTTTCCTATCCGTGTTTCTTTTATGAAAGATATCGCCACCATCGGTATTGATACTTCAGGAGTATCCCTTCATAAAAGAGGCTACCGTCAGATGACCGTTAAGGCTCCTATTACAGAAACCCTTGCTTCTGCGCTTATCATGCTGACACCATGGAACAAAGACCGGATCCTGGTAGATCCTTTCTGCGGAAGCGGTACCTTTCCCATTGAAGCAGCCATGATCGCAGCCGATATGGCACCTGGCATGAATCGCTCTTTTCTTTCCGAGGACTGGAAACACATCATTCCGCGTAAATGCTGGTATGATGCCATAGAGGAAGCAAACGACCGGATAAATCTGGATATCAAAACAGACATCCAGGGTTACGACATTGATCCTGAAGCTCTGAAGTCTGCCAGAGCCAACGCAAAAATGGCAGGAGTGGACAAGCTGATCCATTTCCAGCAAAGAGCCGTCAAAGATCTGAG